>Ga0308160_10000146_pt1 | contig 182788 bp, 164 predicted proteins | sample PhyFR1_FD_201036 | JGI IMG/M metagenome (GOLD analysis project Ga0308160, IMG submission 201036) | Phyllosphere microbial communities from UC Gill Tract Community Farm, Albany, California, United States - DLSLF.R1 | ecosystem: Host-associated > Plants > Phyllosphere > Unclassified | place...
AGCGTCTGCGCGAGCAGTACGGCATCCGCGAGAAGCAGCTGCGCATCGCGTTCAACGAGGCCCGCCGCACCGACGGCCTGACCGGTGAGAACCTGGTCGAGCTGCTCGAGATGCGTCTGGACGCCCTCGTCGTGCGTTCGGGCTTCGCCCGTACCACCGCGCAGGCTCGCCAGCTCGTCGTGCACCGCCACATCCTGGTCGACGGCCAGCTCGTGGACCGCCCGTCGTTCCGCGTGAAGCCGGGTCAGCAGATCCACGTCAAGCCCAAGAGCGAGGGCCTCGAGCCCTTCCAGGTCGCCGCCGCCGGTGGGCACGCCGAAGTGCTGCCCCCCGTCCCGGGCTACCTCGAGGTCGACCTCTCGACGCTCCAGGCGAAGCTCGTGCGTCGCCCCAAGCGCGCCGAGGTGCCCGTCACGTGTGACGTGCAGCTCGTCGTCGAGTACTACGCCGCCCGCTGATCCCAGCGAGCACACGAAGGGCGTCGGGTTCTCCCGGCGCCCTTCGTCGTGTCGGGTCGCGCTCCCGCGCTGCCCGCCGTCGTGCCGGGTTTCGGTCCGGCGCAGCCCACCGTCGTTTCGGGTCGCGCCCTCGCGCAGCCCCCGTCGCCCCATGCCGCGCCCTCGCGGGGCCCACCCCCGCGCCCGCCGCGATCCTCGGTGAATCGCGCGAAAGGCGGAGGATCGCGACCGAGATCCCCGAGAAACGCTCACATCTCCGAGCTCGCCGACACCCCGCGGGGCCGAACCGTCCGCGACGGCCGCGTCCACGGCATCCGGTCGCCGGACGCGCGCGGGACAGGGCCCGTCGCCTACGATGAAGGATGCCGCGACCGCGGTGTTGCATCGAGGAAGAAGTGGTGATCGTGAGAAGCCTCGTCTGGTTCGCCTTCGGCATCGTCGGCGGTTTCGTCGCCGCCCACCTGGTGAACAAGGACCCCCGCGGCCAGGAGCTGTTCGCTCAGCTCGACTCGCGCATCGGCGAGTTCACCGACCGGATGAGCGACGCATACCACGAGCAGGAAACGCGTCTCTCGGAGATCGTCGACGACGTCAAGGGCGTCGCCGCCTCCGCCGGTGCGGCCCTCGACAACGCCGCCGACTCGGCACGCTCGGCATCCTCGTCCGACTGACCTTCCGGCATCCCGCCCCCGTCGCCGGGGGAGGATCCGCACGCCCATCGAAAGATTCGTCATGAAAACCGCCGAGATCGCCCAGCGTTTCCTCGACTTCTTCGAGAAGAAGAACCACACGATCGTCCCGTCGGCCTCGCTCGTCACCGACGATCCGGCCCTGCTGTTCACCGTGGCGGGCATGGTGCCCTTCATCCCCTACCTGAGCGGTGTCGTGCCGCCGCCGTACCCGCGCGCCGCGGACGTGCAGAAGTGCATCCGCACCAACGACATCGAAGAGGTCGGCAAGACGCCGCGTCACGGCACCTTCTTCCAGATGCTCGGCAACTGGTCGTTCGGCGACTACTTCAAGGAAGACGCGATCCGCTTCGCGTGGGAGCTGTTGACCGCGCCCGAGTCCGAGGGCGGCCTGGCGTTCGACCCGAAAGACCTCTGGGTCACCGTCTACGAAGAGGACGACGAGGCGCACGACCTCTGGCTGAAGCTGAGCACGCTCCCCGAGGACCGCATCCAGCGCCTCGGCAAGGACACCAACTACTGGTCGACGGGCCTTCCCGGCCCCGCAGGCCCCTGCTCGGAGATCTTCTTCGACCGCGGTCCCGCCTACGGCATCGACGGCGGCCCCGCCACCGACGACGACCGGTACGTCGAGATCTGGAACCTCGTGTTCATGCAGTACGAGATCACCAACGTCCGCTCGAAGTACGACTTCGACATCGTCGGCGAGCTCCCCGCCAAGAACATCGACACCGGCATGGGCCTCGAGCGCATCGCGTTCATCAAGCAGGGCGTCGACAACATGTACGAGACCGACCAGGTGCGCCCCGTGCTCGACCTGGCGGCGAAGCTGGCCGGCAAGGCGTACGGCGCCGAATCCCACGAGGACGACGTGCGCCTGCGCATCGTCGCCGACCACGTGCGCTCGTCGCTCATGCTGCTGGCCGACGGCGTGACGCCCTCGAACGAGGGGCGCGGCTACATCCTGCGGCGCATCATGCGCCGCGCGATCCGCTCCATGCGCCTGCTGGGCGTCGAGGGCGCGACCTTCCCCGAGCTGTTCGCCGCCTCGCGCGACGCGATGAAGGAGTCGTACCCCGAGGTCGAGGCCGACTACGCCCGGCTCTCGGCCTACGCGATCGCCGAGGAGCAGACGTTCCTCCGCACGCTAGCGGCCGGGTCCGCGATCCTCGACCAGTCCGTGGCGGATGCCAAGAACGGCGGCGGCACGACGCTGTCGGGCTCCGAGGCCTTCCTGCTCCACGACACCTACGGCTTCCCGATCGACCTCACGCTCGAGATCGCCGAAGAGGCCGGGCTGTCCGTCGACCGCGGCGCCTTCGACCAGCTCATGCAGGAGCAGCGCGCGCGTGCCAAGGCCGATGCGCGCGCCCGCAAGGGAGCGATCGCCGATCAGAGTGCGTACCGCGAGTTCCGCGCCCTGGGGGAGACCGTTTTCACCGGGTACACCGAGCTGGAGACCGAGTCGAAGGTTCTCGGCATCCTGGTCGACGGTCGGGGAACCGATCGCGCGTCCGAGGGCCAGATCGCCGAGATCATCACCGGGGAGACCGCGCTGTACGCCGAGTCCGGCGGCCAGGTAGCCGATAAGGGCACGATCGTCGGCCCGGGCTACGAACTCGAGGTGCTGGACGTCCAGCGGCCGGTTCCGGGCCTGATCAGCCACACGGTCGAGGTCACGACCGGCGAGGTCTCGGTCGGCGCCCCCGCCACCACGGTCGTCGACGCACTGAACCGCCACTCGGCGCAGCAGGCGCACTCGGCGACGCACCTCGTGCACGCCGCGATCCGCGACACGCTCGGCAAGACCGCGACGCAGACCGGCTCGCTCAACCGCGCCGGCTACATGCGCTTCGACTTCAGCTGGGGCTCGGCGCTCTCTCCCGAGACCCGCACCGAGATCGAGGACATCGCCAACAACGCCGTCCGTGACAACCTCGAGGTCACCACGCGCGTGATGTCGCTCGACGAGGCCAAAGCCGCCGGAGCCATGGCGCTGTTCGGCGAGAAGTACGGCGACACCGTGCGCATGGTCGACATCGGCGGCCCGTGGTCGCGCGAGCTCTGCGGCGGCACGCACGTCGCCCGCAGCTCCGAGATCGGTCTGGTCAACCTCGTCGGCGAGCAGTCGGTCGGAGCGTCGAACCGTCGCGTGGAAGCCCTCGTCGGCCTCGACGCCTTCCGCGACCTCGCCGCCGAGCGGGCGATCGTCTCGCAACTGTCGACCTCGCTCAAGACCCCGCGCGAGCAGCTCACCAGCCGCATCGCCGAGCTCGCCGCGAACCTCAAGGCGGCGGAGAAGAAGATCGCCGCGTTCGAAGCGCAGGCCCTCACCGGCCGCCTGCCGCAACTGGTCGAGTCTGCCGTCGCCGTCGGCACCGTCAAGGTCGTGGCGCAGAGCCTCGGCGAAGGCGCTTCGGCCGACGACGTGCGCTCCCTCGCCCTCCAGGTGCGCGACCGCCTCGGCAGCGACCCGGCCGTCGTCGCGCTCGCCTCCGTCGCCGGGGGCCGCGCCACGGTCGTCGTCGTGACCAACGAGGCCGCGCGCGAGCGGGGCCTCGCCGCCGGTGCGCTCGCCAAGGCGGCCGCCGGTGTGCTCGGCGGCGGCGGTGGCGGACGCCCCGACGTCGCTCAGGGCGGGGGAACGGACGCCGCTGCCCTGCCGCAGGCGCTCGAGGGCGTCGTCGCGGACGTGCGGGCGACCACCGCGTGACGGAATTCCGGCGCGGCATCCGTCTGGGGATCGATGTCGGGCGTGCCCGCGTGGGCGTGGCCCGCTCCGACCCCGACGGGGTGCTCGCCGTGCCCGTCGAGACGGTTCCGCGCAAGGGAGAGCCCGTCCGACGCATCGTCGCCCTCGCCGCGGAGTACGAGGCCTTCGAGGTGCTGGTGGGGCTCCCGCTCAACCTGCGGGGAGAGGACACCCCGTCGACGCGGGATGCCCGGTCGTTCGCGACGGATCTGGCGGCGGCGCTGCCGATGCCGGTGCGCCTCGTCGACGAGCGTCTCAGCACGGTGTCGGCGCACGACGTGCTCCGACAGGCAGGTCGTTCTCAGCGGGATTCTCGTAGCATTGTGGACCAAGTCGCCGCTGTGGTGCTGCTGCAGCAGGCGCTCGACGTGGAGCGACAGTCCGGCGAGCCGGCCGGACCCGCCGTCACACCGGGACAGGAGCCCGCCTGACATGCCCGAAAACGACCCCAACGCCAACGACCCCTTCGCCGAACTTTACGGACGGTTGCCCGACCCCCGCGCCGCCGCGGACAGCGGGCGGCGTCGCTCGACGCCGCCCGCGGATGCCGCCGACGAGTCTGCTCCGACGGCGCCTCCGTCGCGGCGCGCCGCACGCGCGGCCCGCGCGCAGACCGGCCCCACGGCCGCGCAGTCCGCCGTTCCCGCGCCGACGGAGGGCGCGGCATCCGCGACTCCGCCGCCCGCGGTCGAGCCGGCACGCGCGACCGCACGCGTCGAGCAGCAGGAACCCGGCCGGTCGGAGGCCCCTCGGCCCGCCGTGACGCCGCGGAACGACACGGCTGCGGCCCAGCAGGCGCCCGCGGCCTCTGCGCCTCGGCCCGGCGCGGCACAGCCCGGCGGCGTCCAGCCCGGCGCGACACAGAACAGCTCGGCACAACCCGGCGCGGCACAGCCCGGCGCGGCACAGCCCGGCGCGGCGCAGCCCGGCGCGGCGCAGCCCGCCGCCGCGCGCACCCCCGACGAGACCGCGCGCCGCGCGGCCGCCGCACAGCAACCCACCCAGCAGATGCCGGTCGCGCGCCCCGACAAGGAGCGCGAGCCCGCCCTCGTCGGCGCAACTTCCGCCTCGAGCGGCTCCGCGGTCGGTGACGGTTCCGTCCCGAGCGGGTCTCTCGAAGACCTCTTCACCGGTCGGGCGCACACCGACCAGATCGGCACCCCTGCGCCGCGTCCGGCCAAGAAGCGCCGCCGCACCGGAGGATGGATCGCCCTGACGATCGTCCTGGTGATCATCGGCGGAATGGTCGGCGGAGGCTTCGCCCTCTGGAACACCTACGGCGAACGGGTGCAGGCCTTCTTCGGCACGGGGGAGTCGCTCGACTACGAGGCCGGAATGGCCAACGGCGAGACCCGCGTGACGATCGTCTCGGGCGACACCGGCGAGTCGGTGTCGCCGAAGATGTTCGACGCCGGCGTCACCAAGGCCTCGAACTCGCTCTACAAGTACATGGTCAACAACTCCGTGGGCTTCACCTTCCAGCCGGGCGTCTACAAGCTGCAGAAGCAGATGACGTCCGAGGCGGTCATCGCGGCTCTCCGCGACCCGGCGACCCGTCTCGACAGCTCCGTGCAGCTGCGCGAGGGCCTGACGCTCTCCCAGTCGCTCGACGCGATCTCGGAGCAGGCCGGCATCCCGCGCGCCGATCTCGACGCCGCGGTCGCCGATCCGTCACAGTACGGCGTGCCCGCCTCGACGCTCGAGGGATGGATCTTCCCCGCGACCTACGACTTCGACGACGGCGTCACGGCGAAGGACGTCATCACCCGCATGGTGCAGCGCACGGTGCAATCCCTCGACCAGGCGGGCGTTCCCGAGGCCGATCGCGAACGGATCCTCATCATCGCCTCGATCATCGAGCGCGAGGCCCGCGCGTCCGACGACTTCTACAAGGTGTCCCGCGTCATCGAGAACCGGCTGCAGCCGGACAACGACGAGACGCACGGTCTGCTCCAGATGGACTCCACTGCCCAGTACGGCGTGGGCGAGATCGGCGCCGGATCGTCGTCGTCGTCCGAGAACGCGCTGACCAGCGACAACCCGTGGAACACCTACATCCACCCGGGACTGCCGATCGGACCGATCGCCAACGCGGGCGACCTCGCCATCGACGCGGCGATGCATCCCGCGGACGGCAGCTGGTACTACTTCACGACCGTGAACCTGGCGACGGGCGAGACCGTGTTCTCGACCACCTACGCCGACCAGCTCAAGGCCGTCGAGCAGTTCCAGCAGTGGTGCCGCGACAACCCCGACGGCGGATGCTGACGGCCACCCGTCTCGCCGTCTGGGGGGACCCGATCGACCACTCGCGGTCGCCGGCGCTGCATGCGGCGGCGTACCGCGAGCTCGGTCTTTCCTGGACGTACGGGCGACAGAGGGTGGCCGAGGCGGAGTTCCCCGCGCGCCTGGCTGAGTTGGATGCCGCGTGGCGGGGGCTCTCGCTCACGATGCCGCTGAAGAACGCCGCGTTCCGTGGGGCTATCGCGCTCGACGACGCGGCGCGGCGCACGGGCGCCGTCAACACCTACCTCCTCACGACCGAGGGCCCGCGCGGGTTCAACACCGACGTCGGCGGCCTGGCGCGTGCGCTGCGCGAGGCGGGCGTGGTCGAACCGAAGACCGCGCGGATCCTCGGCGCCGGAGCCACGGCGACCTCCGCGGTGCTGTCCCTTTGCGAACGCGGCGTCCGGCACGTGGAGGTGGTGGCTCGGCGCCCCGAGGCCGTCGTCCCCCTGCGCGAGCTCGGGGAGTCGATCGGCGTGGAGATCACGCGGGGGTCGTTCGACGATCCCCACGCGCCCCTGCCCGTCGACGTGACCATCGCGGCTCTGCCGGGGAAGGTCGACGTGGGTCCCGGCATCCGTCCCTTCGCCGAGAACGGCGGGCTGCTCGTCGACGTCGTCTACGGCAACTGGCCGACAGCCCTCGCCGAACGGTGGCGTGACGCGGGGAACGAGGCGATCAACGGGCTCCCGATGCTGCTGCACCAGGCCCTGCTGCAAGTGCGCATCTTCGTCGGTGGCGATCCGACGGTGCCCGTGGAGCGCGAGGACGCCGTGCTGGCCGCGATGCGCATCGCGCTCGTGGGAGACTAGGGGAATGCTTCGCGTTCTCACGGCCGGCGAGTCCCACGGTCCCGAACTGATCGCCCTCATGGAGGGGATGCCGGCCGGCGTGCCCGTCTCGTCCGCGCAGATCCGCGCCGAACTCGCGCGTCGACGGCTGGGTTACGGCCGCGGCTCGCGCATGAAGTTCGAGGAGGACGAGCTGACGCTGTCCACCGGCATCGTGCACGGGTACACGATCGGCAGTCCCATCGCGCTGCGCATCGGGAACACCGAGTGGCCGAAGTGGACCGAGGTCATGAGCCCCGAGCCCGTCGAGCTGTCCGACCGCTCGCGGGGGCGCGGTGCCGCGCTGACCCGCCCGCGTCCCGGCCACGCCGACCTCGTCGGCATGCAGAAGTACGGCTTCGACGAGGCCCGTCCGATCCTCGAGCGCGCGTCCGCGCGGGAGACCGCCGCCCGCGTGGCCCTCGGCGCGATCGCCCGGTCGTTCCTCGACGAGCTCGGCATCCGTCTCGTGAGCCACACGCTGTCGATCGGGCCGGTCCGTGTGCCCGACGACGCCGCGTTCCCGGCACCCGACGACGTCGATCTGCTTGACGCCGATCCGCTGCGGTGCTTCCACCCCGAGACGAGCGCGGCGATGGTCGCCGAGGTCGACGCGGCGAAGAAGGACGGCGACACGCTCGGCGGCGTCGTCGAGGTCCTGGCGTACGGTCTGCCTCCGGGGCTCGGCTCCCACGTGCAGTGGGATCGACGTCTCGACGCGCGACTCGCGCAGGCCCTCATGAGCATCCAGGCGATCAAGGGCGTCGAGGTCGGCGACGGCTTCCTCACCACGACCCGCCGCGGATCGCAGGCCCACGACGAGCTCTTCGCCACCGGCGAGGGCATCACGCGCTCGTCGGACCGCGCGGGCGGCACCGAGGGCGGGATGTCGACGGGCACCGTGCTGCGCGTGCGCGCCGGCATGAAGCCGATCGCCACGATCCCCAAGGCGCTGCGCACGGTCGATGTCGCCACCGGCGACACCGCCGCCGCGCACCACCAGCGTTCCGACGTCTGCGCCGTTCCGGCCGCCGGTGTCGTGGCCGAAGCGATGGTCGCGGTGACCCTGGCCGACGCGGTGCTCGAGAAGTTCGGCGGCGACAACGTCGTCGAGACGCGTCGCAACCTCGAGTCGTACCTCGCGAGCCTCCCCGAGACGCTGCGCACGACCGACGCGTCCGACGGCGCGCTGCTCGCGCATGATCTCGCCTGAGCCGGTGAACGCCGAGGCGACGGCTCGGGATGCCGGCACGCCCGCCGCGTCCGCCGTCGTGCTCATCGGCCCGATGGGCGCGGGGAAGACCAGCGTCGGACGCCGCGTGGCGCGCGCTCTCGGCACGCCCTTCACGGACACCGACAAGCTGGTCGTCCGCGACCACGGCCCGATCCCCGCGCTGTTCGTCGCCCACGGCGAGCCGCACTTCCGCGCCCTCGAGCGCGAGGCCGTCGTCGAGGCGCTGGCCCGGGGCGGCGTCGTCGCGCTCGGCGGGGGAGCGGTCCTCGACCCCCTGACCCGCGAGCGCCTCCGGGAGCACCGCGTGGTGCTGCTCACCGTGGCACCGCACGTCGTGGCATCCCGCCTCCACGGGGACGATCGGCCGCTGCTCGGCGGCGAGGACCCCGTCGCGCGCTGGCAGCGCATCTTCGATGAACGGCGCCCCGTGTACGAGCAGACCGCCGACATCGCATTCGACACCTCGTCGGGCCCGCTCGCGCGGGTCGTCGACGACATCGTGGCCTGGGCACGCCGTGTGCCGGCCGGAGAGACGGCATGACCGACACCACCACCATCAGCGTCGCCGGGGACTCCGGCTACGACATCACCATCGGACGCGGACTGCTCGCCTCGCTGGGCGAGGTCCTGCCGGCGGCCGCGCAGAAGGTCCTCGTGGTCCACCCGCCGACCCTCGCGAAGCAGGCAGACGCCCTGCGCGCTCAGCTGATGGGCGATCGCCAGGTCCTGCTCGCGGAGATTCCGGATGCCGAAGCCGGCAAGCGCGTGGAAGTGGCAGCCTTCTGCTGGCAGGTCATGGGCCAGGCCGACTTCACCCGCACCGACGTCGTGGTCGGTTTCGGCGGGGGAGCGGTCACCGATCTCGCGGGCTTCGTCGCGGCGACCTGGCTGCGCGGGGTCGCGCTCGTGCAGGTGCCCACCACCGTGCTCGGTATGGTCGACGCCGCCGTCGGCGGCAAGACCGGCATCAACACCGCCGAGGGGAAGAACCTCGTCGGCGCATTCTGGCCGCCCGTGGCGGTGGTCTGCGACCTCGACCTGCTCGACACCCTGTCGAAGAACGAGGCGACCGCCGGGTTCGCCGAGGTGGTCAAGGCCGGCTTCATCTGGCATCCGGAGATCCTCGATCTCATCGAGGCCGATCCCTCGGGGATCGTCGACCCGCGGGGTGACGCCTTCCGGCGCTGCATCGAGCTCGCGATCGACATGAAGGCGCGGGTTGTGGGCGAGGACCTGCGCGAGGCGGGCCTGCGCGAAGTGCTGAACTACGGGCACACGCTCGGACACGCGATCGAGCACGCCGAACGGTACCGCTGGCGCCACGGCGCCGCGATCTCGGTCGGCATGGTGTTCGCGGCCGAGCTGTCGCGCCTGGCCGGACGCCTCTCCGACGAGGTCGCTCAGCGTCACCGCACCGTGCTCGAGTCGCTGGGCCTTCCCACGACCTATCGCGCAGGCGCGTTCCAGACGCTCAAGGCGACCATGCAGCGCGACAAGAAGTCCCGCGGCAGCATGCTGCGCTTCATCGTGCTCGACGACCTCGCGCGGCCGACCGTGCTCCAGGCTCCCGACGAGTCGCTGCTGTTCGCGGCGTACCAGGAGGTCGGGGCGTAGCTCGCCGGGGCACGCACCGGATCCGGGATGCCACGGCATCCTGATCCTCCACGCCACCGCCGCCGAGGCGCGCACCGGATCCGGAGATGGTCAACGGATCCGGACGGTTCGCCACGAGACGTCCGGATCTGCTGACGTTCTCCGGATCTGCAACGCGAAAAGCCCCGCCGCCCGGAGGCGACGGGACCCATCAGGCGCGATCAGACCCCGGCGGGGACGCGCTGCTCGGCGCGGAGACCGAGCTGGTCGGTCGGGACGTTCTTCGTCTCGCGCGCCGTCAGGGCGCTGACCGAGGCGATGATCGCGATCGCGGCGGTGAACAGGCTGATGACGACCCAGCCGCCGGCGCCGCCGCCGCCGAGGGCCGCGACGATACTGGGCGCGAAGCCCGCCATGAGGAAGCCGAGCTGCGTGCCGATCGCCATGCCCGAGAAGCGGACGCGGACGCTGAACATCTCGCCGTAGAACGAGGGCCACACGGCGTTGGCGGCGGCGTATCCGCACGAGAACGTCAGCACCGCGAGGGCGAAGGTGACCAGGTCGTTCCCGGCTCCCATCGACAGCATGTAGAAGGGCATGAAGGCGGCGGACGACAGGGCGCCGTAGATGAAGACCGGCTTGCGGCCGATGCGGTCGGCGAGCTTGCCGAACAGAGGCTGGGTGAAGAGCGCGACGACGTTGGCGACGACCACGAGCCACAGGGTCACGCTGGCGGCCAGGCCCACTTCCTTGCCGTACGCGATCGCGAGGGTGCCGAAGACCGTGGAGACCGCCGCGATGAAGGCGCAGAAGATCACGCGGAGGACGTCGCGCCAGTGGTTCTTGAGCAGGGGCACCAGCGGCATCCGGGCGATCTGACCGGTCGCCTTCGCCTGCTCGAACTCGGGCGTCTCATGCAGGCTCCGTCGGATGAAGAACGCCACGACCACGACGACCGCGCTGAGCCAGAACGGTACGCGCCAGCCCCACGAGAACTTGATGTCGTCGGGCAGGGCGACGACCGGGATGAAGACGAGGGCGGCGAGGATCTGGCCGCCCTGGGTACCGGTGAGGGTCCACGAGGTGAAGAAGGAGCGGCGTCCGTCGGGCGCGTGCTCGAGGGTGAGCGACGAGGCACCCGCCTGCTCGCCCGCGGCGGAGAGGCCCTGGGCGAGACGGCACAGCACGAGCAGCACCGGAGCGAACCAGCCGATCTGCGCGAAACCGGGGAGGCAGCCGATCACGAAGGTCGACAGCCCCATGAGAAGCAGCGTGAACATCAGCACTTTCTGACGGCCGATGCGGTCGCCGAAGTGGCCGAGGATGATCGCTCCGAAGGGGCGGGCGATGTACGCGAACCCGAAGGTCGCGAACGACATCACCAGCGCCGCCTGATCGCCCGACGGGAAGAACACCGTCGGGAAGATGAGGGCGGCGGCGGAGCCGAAGAGGAAGAAGTCGTAGTACTCCACGGCGCTTCCCATGAAGCTGGCGGTGGCCGCCTTCACGGGAGTCTTCCGCGTCGTTGCGGGGCTGGACATGGGTGGTGTGCTCCTTAGCGGGCGACGGCGGGACCGACGGGGGAGTCGGTCACGGTGACGAGATCGAGGAAATGGGCGGTCATGCGGTCGGGGTCGGGTCGCGTCCCCGTGATGAGGGCGAACGCGTCGACGGCCTGGTGGACCGCCATGCGTCCGCCGCTGAGGGTGCGGCAGCCGCGCTCGCGCGCGGTGACGAGGAGTTCGGTGTCGAGAGGGCGGTACACGATGTCGGCCACCCAGAGCTCGGGGCGGAGCAGATCGGCGTCGAAGGGGAGTCCGGGGTGCTCGGCCATGCCGACGGGCGTGCAGTGAACGAGACCGTCGGCCGTCGCGAGGAGGTCGCGCAGATCGGCGGGAGCGGCGGTGTCGACGGCGACGGGCGGATGCCGTGCCCCGAGGTCGTCGGCGAGGGCGCGGGCGCGCGCGGGGTCGAGGTCGACGATGCTCAGGCGCGCGGTTCCGAGCCGCAGCAACGCGTCGGCCACGGCGGAGCCCGCCCCGCCCGCGCCGAGCTGGACGACGTGCCGGGTGGCGGCATCCGGGAGTCCGTCGATGAAGGCCGCGGCGAAGCCCGTCGTGTCGGTGTTGTAGCCCACGCGGCCGGCCGGGGTGAACAGCACGGTGTTCACCGCGCCGAGGGAGGCGGCGACGGGGTCGACGTGGTCGAGGTGGGCGAGCACGCTCTGCTTGCACGGGTGCGTGACGTTCACCGCGTCGTAGCCGAGGCGTTCGGCCCACGCGAGCACGTCGCCGATGCGCTCGGGATCGATGCCGAGAGCGGTGAGATCGAGCGGGCGGTAGACGTAGGTCAGTCCGAGCGCGCGCGCCTCGGCCATGTGCATCGGCGGCGTCAACGAGGGCAGGACCCCGGTGCCGATGAGGCCGACGAGGTACGGGTGCGCGTCGTTCACGGTACTCCTTCGTTTCCGTGTGGCGGTTATGTACTAACCGGTACGTTCAGAGGAAACCACGAGGCGAGAGCGACGTCAAGAGACGATCGCGGATGCCGCGGATCACCCTCGGACGAACACCGGGGGAGCAGCAGGGAGGCAGCAGGGGGATCGTGCGCGTCAGCGCGCGGGCGCCGTGAGCCAGCCGACCACGACGTCGCCGAGGGCGGAGCGCAGGTGCGCTCGACGGTCGGGGGAGGCGAGGTCCACGTCGAAGAGGTGACCGAACGTGTACTGATTCGCGACCTGGAAGACGCAGTACGAGCTGATGACGAGGTGCACGTCGATCGCGTCGACGTCGGAACGGAAGACGCCCGCCTCGCGACCGCGCTCGAGGATCTCGTCGAGCAGGCTCTTCGCCGGCTGCGAGAGCGTCCGCAGACCCTCGATCTGGCGGATGAACTCACCGCGGTGGATGTTCTCGATCGCGACCAGACGAATGAAGGCCTCATGCCCCACGTGGTGATCGAAGGTCAGCTCGGCGAGCGCGCGGATGGCATCCACGGGGTCGGCGTGATCGACGTCGATCGCGCGCTCCGCCTCGCGGATGCCCCGGTAGGCCTCCTCGAGCACAGCCCGGTACAGCCCCTCTTTGCCGCCGAAGTAGTAGTAGATCATCCGCTTCGTCGTGCGGGTGCGGGCAGCGATGTCGTCGACCCGCGCCCCCGAGAAGCCGTCTTCGGCGAACACCTCGGTCGCGACGGCGAGCAGCTCTGAGCGGGTGCGCTCGGCGTCTCTGCGTGCCTCGGCCATTCGGTCAGACTAGTGGACCCACTTTGTACCAGATGGTACATTCAGCCGCCATGAGGACCTCGATCGCGACCGTCTGCATCAGTGGCACGCTCGCCGACAAACTCCACGCCTGCGCCGACGCCGGCTTCGACGGCGTCGAGATCTTCGAGCCCGACCTGCTCGCGGCACCCGAGAGCCCCGAAGAGATCGCGGCGCTCGCCGGCCGTCTGGGTCTCAGCCTCGACCTGTACCAGCCGATGCGCGACGTCGAGGGCGTCGACGAGGAGGCCTTCACCGCGGTACTGCGTCGTGCCGACGCGAAGTTCCGGCTCATGCAGCGCCTCGGCATGGACCTCGTGCTGTGCTGCAGCAACGTCGCCACCGCCACGGTCGACGACGACGCCGTTTCCGCCGACCAGCTGCGGCGCCTCGGCGATCTGGCGGCGGGGTACGGCATCCGGATCGCCTTCGAGGCCCTCGCGTGGGGGCGCTTCATCGACGACTACCGGCGCGCGTGGCGCATCGTCGAGCTCGCCGACCACCCGGCGGTGGGGGTGTGCCTCGACTCGTTCCACATCCTCTCTCGGGGCCACGACCTCGCGGACATCGCCCGGATCCCGGGCGAGAAGATCTTCTTCGTCCAGCTGGCCGACGCGCCCCGCCTCAGCATGGACGTGCTGTCGTGGAGCCGACACCACCGCCTCTTCCCCGGGGAAGGCGCGTTCGACCTCGCCGACTTCACGGCGCGCATCGTCCGGGCCGGGTACACCGGACCGTGGTCGCTCGAGGTGTTCAACGACACGTTCCGGCAGACCGATGCACGGCGTACCGCGCTGCACGCGCGCCGGTCGCTGCGGTGGCTCGAAGACGCCGTCTCGCGAGCGCTGCCGGACGCGCCCGCCGACCTGCAGATGCTCCCGGACTCGGCGGCTCCCTCGAAGGTCGACTTCATCGAGGTCAAGGCCGAGGACACCTCCGCGATCGAGGAGCTCCTCGCGCAGCTCGGCTTCGCCTCGCGCGGACGTCACCGCACCAAGCCCGTCACCCTGTGGACGGCAGGAGAAGCCCGCGTGATCCTCAACGAGCAGCACGCCCGGGGCTGGGAGCCGCGCCTCGCGGCGATCGGTCTCGAGGTGGACGACGCCGAGGCGGTCGATCTCCGGATGCTGGAGCTCGGCGTGCCGCGCGCCTACCGCCGCACCTACGCGACCGAGGAACGCCTCGACGGCGCCGTGGCGCCGGATGGGACCGAGGTCTACTGGGCGCAGGCGGCGGACGAGGGGGATCCGGCCTGGGTCGCGGAGTTCGAGCACGGCGAACCGCTCCGCGAAACCCTCGTCTCGGGCGTCGATCACGTCAGTCTGAGCCAGCCGTGGGATGCCATCGAGGAGGCGACCCTGTTCTACACCGCGGGCTTCGCCCTCCGCGTCGACAGCGCCACCGAGGTTCCGGGACCCCGCGGTCTCGTCGCCAGCCGCGTCCTCGTCGCCCCGGGCGGCGGGGTGCGGCTGCCCCTCAACGTCGCCCCCGCGATCCTCGCCGCGGAACGGGCGGGAGCCGCGCTTCCGCAGCACGTCGCCTTCGCCTGCGACGACGTCCGCGCCGTCGCCCGGGCCGCGCGCGACCGGGGGTTCACGCCGCTCGCGATGCCGGGCAACTACTACGACGACCTCGCCGCGCGCTTCCCGCTGAGCGAGGCCGAGGTCGGCGAGCTGCGCGAGCTGCATCTCGGCTACGACCAGGATGCCGCGGGCGCCTACCTGCACTTCTACACCCGCACCATCGGCGAGGTGTTCTTCGAGTTCGTCGAGCGCGTCGACGCGTACGCGGGCTACGGTGCCGGCACCGCGCCGGTGCGCCTCACGGCGCAGGGGCGGCGCTGATAACGTGCCCGACATGACCATGCCTCGCCGCCTGCTGCTCGTCAACGGCCCGAACCTGAACCTGCTCGGCACGCGTCAGCCCGGGATCTACGGGTCCGACACGCTCGCCGACGTCGAGCGGGTCACGAGCGAGGCCGCGGAACAGCACGGTCTCGAGGTGCGGGCGATCCAGAGCAACCACGAGGGCGTCCTGATCGATGCGATCCACGCCGCGCGTCTCGACTGCGCGGGCATCGTGATCAACGCCGGGGGACTCACGCACACCTCGGTCGCGTTGCGCGACGCGCTGGCATCCGTCGCCCTCCCCGTCGCCGAGGTGCACATCTCGAACATCAAGGAACGCGAGAGCTTCCGTCACTTCTCGTACATCGAGGACGTGGCCGCCGTGCACGTGATCGGCGAGGGCGTGCCGGGCTACGCGCGGGCCGTCCACCTGCTCGTCGAGGTCATCGCGGGCCGCGCCGACGGATGAGCGGTCGCCGCATCGCGTAGACTCGATGGCTGGGTGTGCGCCGGAGCGCCGCCTCTCCTCACACGAAACGGAATATCGGCACTCATGGCATCCACCGCAGACATCAAGAACGGCGTCGTCCTCAGCATCGACGGTCAGCTCTGGAACGTCGTGGAGTTCCAGCACGTCAAGCCCGGGAAGGGCGGCGCGTTCGTCCGCACGAAGCTGAAGAACGTCATGAGCGGCAAGACCGTCGACCGCACCTTCAACGCCGGCGCCAAGGTCGACATCGAGAACGTCGACCGCCGCGACTTCACGTACCTCTACAACGACGGCGAAGGCTTCGTCTTCATGGACGTCGCCGACTACGACCAGATCACCGTGGGGGCCGCCACCGTCGGCGACGCCGCCAACTTCCTGCTCGTGAACCAGCAGGTGCAGATCGCGCTCAACAACGGCAACCCGCTCTACATCGAGCTCCCGCCGTCGGTGGTCCTCGAAGTCACGTACACCGAGCCGGGCCTTCAGGGCGACCGCTCGTCGGCCGGCACCAAGCCCGCCACCGTCGAGACCGGCTACGAGATGCAGGTTCCGCTGTTCCTCGAGACCGGCACGAAGATCAAGGTCGACACTCGCACGGGCGAGTACCTCGGCCGCATCAGCTGATCTTGAGCGCCCGTACCAAGGCGCGCAAGCGCGCCCTCGACATCCTGTTCCAGGCCGACGTGCGCGGCGAGGAGCTGCCGATCATGCTGGCCGCCGAGGCCAAGCGCGCGGCATCCGAGCCCGATCGGCAGGCGTCCTGGCTGTACGCGCGCGACATCGTCGACGGCGTGATCGACAACCGCGACGCGATCGACGAGCAGATCACCACGTTCGCGAAGGACTGGTCGCTGCAGCGCATGCCCGCCGTCGACCGCGCCCTGCTGCGCATCGGCGCGTGGGAGATCCTGTACAACGACGAGGTGCCCACCGCCGTCGCGATCGACGAGGCCGTGGAGCTCGCGAAGGAGTTCTCGACCGACGACTCCGGCTCGTTCGTGCACGGCGTTCTCGCGCGCATCGCCCGTTCGTCCTGAGCGCGGCTGACGCGATGCGACGCGGTCCCGGCTGTCCGCCGGTGACCGCGTCGCGGCGTTTCCGGGTGGAGTGCCGGGGCGCCCTGTGGGATCGGATGTCACGGCGTCTGCGCGCAGAGGATCGCGGCGCGCGGGGCGGCGGGGCGTCCGGCGCGCAGGGCCGCGAGGTCGCCGCGGCGTCCGGCGCGCAGGGCCGCGAGGTCGCCGCGGCGTCCGGCGCGCAGGGCCATGAGGTCGCCGCGGCGTCCGGCGACGCACAGGGCCTCGAGACCGCCCCGGCATCGATGAACGCTGTCCCCTCCGAGAAGCGCGATGTCGCCGCGCTCCTCGAGGTCGAGGGCGTTTCTCGGCGCGAACGGAACGGTCTCGCGCGGCCGGTCCGCCGCCCCCTGTCGGAGGTTCGCGGCAGGATGCTCCCGTGACCTCCTGGCGCGAGCTGCTTCCCGGGAGCGAGACGGCCGCGTTCGAGCCGCTCGCCCTCGGCATCGAGCTGCGCCAGCGCGAGGCGTACGACCCGTCCCGGTGGGAGGCCCGTGCCGTCGTGCCGGTGACGCCGCGCCTGCTCGCCCAGCGCCAGGACGATCTGCAGCTCGTCGCCCGTCCGCTCGTCCGAGGCGCACGCGAGGCGTGGATCAAGGCGGATGCCACGTGGGATGCCGTGCGTCGGTCCACCGGCCGTTTCGACCCCGCGCAGGTGCGCTGGTTCGCCGAGCTGCACGCCCTCGCGCAGGCTCTGCGGACGACGGGACCGTTCGCCCCGTCCGGCGACACGGTCGCCCTCGACACCGTCGACTCGCCGTTGCTCTGGCCGCACCTTCTCGCGGCCGAGGGGCTCGGCATCCGGATCGTCCCGATGCATCCGCAGCAGAGCGTGCGCCTCGCGCGCGCGGCGACCGCCCGGGTCGCTCTCGACGCGGTCGGCGGGGGAGCACTGCGGGTGTCGGCCGACCTCGAGATCGACACGCGTCCCGTCGACGCCGCCCACACGCGTGCCATCGGCGCCGCGGGACTCTTCGCCTTCGAGATCGATCGTGACCCGGTGCCGATCGTGCTCGCGGCCGTCGATCTTCCGGTGCCGCTGCCCGCTCTGCTCGGCGGGGCCGCCGTCGAGGTGCCCGCGACCGAGGCGACGGAGTTCGTGACCGAGGTCTACCCGCGGCTGGCCCAGCGCGCGCCGCTGTCCGTCGGCGCGGGCGTCCCCCCGCCGCCGCCGGCGCGACCGACGCTGACGGTCGACGTCTCCTATCTCGACGACGACGCCGTCGAGTACCGGCTCGACTGGGTCTACCCGGGCGGGTTCCGGGCCGCGTACGACGATCGGGGCGACCACGCCGAGCGCGATCCGCGCGCCGAGGCGCAGATCGGCGAACGGTTCGAGACGGCGTGGATGACGGCATCCGATCTGCCCGCCCTCGCGAGGGCGACCCTGCGGGATGCGGATGCCGCGGTCTTCGGCGCGCGGGCCCTTCCCGCCGTCGACGTGCTCGACGAGGTGCGGGTGCGCACGCGCGGCACGCAACCCACGTTCCGCGAGCTGCGCGGCGATCCGTCCCTGCGCATCACGGCCGTCGAGTCGCTCGACCGGGACTGGCTCGATCTCGGCATCGTGGTGACGATCGAGGGCCGCCTGATCCCGTTCGGCGTGCTATTCAGCGCCCTTTCGCGGGGCCGGACGCGCATCAAGCTGTCGGACGGTGCATGGTTCTCGCTCGCGCACCCGGCTCTGCAGCGACTGCGCGAACTGCTCGAGGAAGCCGCGACGCTCGACGAGTGGGAGACGGGACCGCGCCTGCCCCGCACGCACCTCGCACTGTGGGCGGAGTTCGAGGACCTCGCCGATCAGTCCGAGGCGGCGGTCGAGTGGCGAGAGCTCGCGCGAGCGCTGCGCGACGTCAGCGAGGTGCCCGAGGTCCCGACCCCGCCCGGGTTCCGCGCCGAACTGCGTCCCTACCAGCGCGAGGGCCTGTCGTGGCTCGCGCTGCTGCACGCGCACCGACTCGGCGGCATCCTCGCCGACGACATGGGGCTCGGAAAGACCCTGCAGCTGCTCGCGCTCATCGCGCACAGCCGCGCGCGAGGTGACGCACGACCGTGGCTCGTCGTCGCCCCGACCTCGGTGCTGCCGACCTGGCGCGATGAGGCCGCGCGATTCGCCCCGGGCCTGCGGGTGGCCGTCATCGAGGCGACCGCGGTGCGCCGCGCCGAATCGATCCTCGAGATCGCGGGCGGGGCTGACATCGTCGTCGCGTCCTACGGCGTCGTGCGGACGGATGCCGAGGAGTTCGCCGCACCGCACTGGTCGGGCGTGGTGCTCGACGAGGCGCAGTTCGTGAAGAACCCCTCCACCCGCATCCACCGCGCGATCGCCGCGCTCCGCGCCGACGCCGTGTTCGCGGCCACCGGAACACCCATCGAGAACGGTCTCGACGACCTGTGGGCGCTGCTCGCGCTGACGGCGCCCGGGCTGTTCCCCTCGATCCGGCAGTTCCGCGAGGACTACACCCGCGCGATCGAGCAGCTGCCGTCGGACGCGCCGACAGATCTGTCGGCCGCGGCCGCGGGCGCGCACCGCGAGAAGACTCTCGAACGTCTGCGCCGCCGGGTCCGTCCCTTCCTCCTGCGACGCACGAAGGACGTGGTGGCCTCCGATCTGCCCCCGAAGCAGGAGCAGGAGATCGCGGTGCCGCTCGCCCCCGCACATCGGGCGGTCTACGACCGGGTGCTGCAGAGGGAGCGGCAGAAGGTCCTCGGGCTGCTCGACGATCTCGACCGACAGCGGTTCATCGTGTTCCGGTCGCTCACGCTGCTGCGCATGCTGGCGCTGGCACCGGGGCTCGTGGACGATCGCGACGCGCACCTGGGCTCCGCCAAGCTCGACGTGCTGCTGGAGCGCCTCGTGGAGGTCGCGGCCGAGGGGCACCGTGCACTGGTGTTCAGCCAGTTCACCTCTTTCCTCGACATGGCGGCGGAGAGACTGGATGCCGCCGGCCTCGCATACGCCCATCTCGACGGCGGCACCGCTCGGCGCGGAGACGTGGTCGCGGGCTTCCGCGCGGGGGAGGCGCCCGTCTTCCTCATCAGCCTCAAGGCCGGGGGATTCGGACTGACCCTGACCGAGGCGGACTACGTCTTCGTCCTCGACCCCTGGTGGAATCCCGCGGCCGAGGCCCAGGCGATCGACCGTGCGCACCGCATCGGGCAAGACAAGAGCGTGTTCGTCTACCGTCTCATCGCCTCGGGCACGATCGAAGAGAAGGTCCTCGCGCTCCAGCGCCGCAAGGCGGCCCTCTTCGACGCGGTGATCGACGACGGCGAGGCGTTCGCCGCGTCGCTGGACGCGGCTGACATCCGGGGGTTGTTGGGACCGTGACTCCGGGGCGTGCGAAGGAGTCGGGCGCGGGGTACCACCGCGCGGCACCGATCCGCGGTGTGTGAGAGGGTACTCGCGTGCTCTCCCCGCAATCGCTCAGCGAGAACGACCGACGAAGGGTGGCGGCGTGGGCGGCCGACTGCGCCGAGCGGGTTCTCCCCCTGTTCGAGGCGGAGGCCCCGCTCGATGACCGGGCGCGCGACGGCATCCGGCGAGCGCGAGCCTTCTCGCGAGGCGAGCTGGACGCCGCGGGGGAGATCCGCCGGCGTTTCGTGGCCGGACGCGCCTCCCAGTCGGCGACCACCGCGGCGGGAAAGGCCGCCGCGTGGGCGGCGGGGCAGGCGGCGGGCGTCGCGCACATGGGTGCCCATGCCCTCGGCGCCGCGGCCTTCGCGGCGAAGGCCGCCGAGCTCGCCGATCCCGGTCGCGGCGGGGCCGCCGAACTCGCGTGGCAGGTCGCCCGTCTGGACGTCGACACGCGAAACGCATTGTCGCTGCTTCCCCGGCTCGGGGAGGATCCCTCCGGGCCACTGGGATCGGGACTTCTCGCCTCGGGCGTCCTCGGCGAGAACATCCGCTTCCTCCAGACGGCGCTCACAGCCCGCTGACCCGCGAGCGATCCGCGAGGGGAGGGCCGTGGCATCCGTTCGTCTCTCGAACCGCCGCGGCACCCCGCGGCCTCGCAGCAACCCCCGCGTAGACTCGTCAGGTTCCGTCCACGACACAGGAGCGACATGAGACTCACCGGCCTCGGCCACGCGGGAATGTTCATCGAGACGCGCGGCGGCAGCATCATCTGCGACCCCGTCCTCGGTCCGAGCTTCTTCGGCTCGTGGTTCCCGTTCCCCGACAACCGTGCGCTCGACTGGGAGCGCTTCGGCGCGGCGGACTTCCTCTACATCTCGCACCGTCACCGCGATCACTTCGATCCGGCACTGCTCGAGCGCTACGTGCCGAAGGACATCAAGGTGCTCCTGCCCGAGTACCCCACCGACGATCTCGAGCAGGACCTCCTCGCCCTCGGCTACACCAACCTCATCCGCACCGAAGCGGGCGTGCCCCTGCAGTTCGGCGACCTGAAGCTCATGGTCACGCCGCTGCGCGCCCCCTCCGACGGGCCGATCGGCGACTCGTCGCTGTCGCTCGACGACGGCACGGCGTCGATCCTCAACCAGAACGACTCGCACCCGCTCGACCTCGAGAAGCTGTTCGACTTCGGCAAGCCCGATGCGTACTTCACCCAGGTCTCGGGCGCGATCTGGTGGCCGATGGTCTACGACCTTCCCCAGGACGCCAAGCAGAACTTCGCGAAGCTCAAGCGCGACGCGCAGAACAAGCGCGCGATGTACTACATCGAGAAGGTGGATGCCGAGCACGTCTTCCCCATGGCCGGCCCGCCGATGTTCCTGCGCGAGGAGCTTTTCCGCTACAACGGCACGGGCCTCGAGAACGACTCGATCTTCACCGACCAGCGCGAGTTCCTCGCGCACATGAACGAACTGCGCCCCGATCAGAAGGGCTACCTGTTCCTCCCGGGCACCGAGGTCGACGTGCAGGGCTCGAACGTCACGGTGACGCAGACGCTGTACACGGATGCCGAGATCGAGCGCGTCTTCGGCGACAAGTGGAGCTACCTCGCCGAGCAGCGCGACAGCCGCCAGGCCGAGGTGCAGGCCGAAGAGGCCACGCGTGCCGAGGTCATCCCGCCCGCCGAGATGCTCGCCGCCCTCAAGGAGTGGTGGGAGCCGCTCCTGCGTCGCGCCCGCACGATCCGCAACGGCGTGGGCGGCATGGTGCGCTTCCGCATCGGCGAGCTCGACATGGTCGTCGACTTCCCCAAGGCGAAGCTGCGCGAGTACGCGGGGGAGGAGTGCATCTACTGGTACACGATCCCCGCCGACCTCGTCTCCACCAACATCCGCGACCACGAGATCGACTGGTCGAACTCGATCTTCCTGTCGATGCAGTTCGAGGTCGGCCGCTCGGGCAAGTTCAACGAGTTCCTCACGACGTTCCTGAAGTGCCTCTCGCGCGACCGCATCGAGTACGTCGAGAACTGGTACGCCGAGCAGTCGGATCAGACCGAGGATGCCGAAATCGGCGACTGGACCGTGCAGCGTCGCTGCCCGCACCTGCGCGCCGACCTGACGAAGACCGGCAAGATCGAGGACGGCGTGCTGACGTGCTCGCTGCACGACTGGAAGTGGGACCTCGAGACGGGTCGCTGCCTGACGACCACGGGGCATCCCATCCGCTCGTCGCGCGTGCGCACGACTCCGAGCGGAGAGCGCGCCGCCGCTGAGGTCGCCGCGGGCTGACCCGTGCCCGGCTTCCACCACGTCGAGGTGTGGGTCAGCGACCTGACCACGGCGCAGTCCGAATGGGGCTGGCTGCTTTCCGCGGTCGGTTTCGAGCGAACCGCGCACTGGGCCGACGGCGAGACGTGGAGCGCGGGTGAGGGCCCGTACCTGACGCTGACCACCTCGCCGAACCTGTCGGGGCTCGATCACGACCGGCGCGCTCCCGGGGTGAACCATCTCGCCTTCCTCGGCGGCTCTCGCGGGCAGGTGGATGCCGTGATGGCCGCGGCGAGCGCCCACGGGTGGCGCCCGCTGTATCAGGAGCGGTACCCGTTCGCCGGCGGCCCGTCGCACTATGCCGGGTGGCTCGAGAACTCCGCGGGATTCAAGGCGGAGGTCGTCGCGGACGAGGAGTGACCCGACCCCGGGCGTTCGACCGCACAGCGGTGAGCAGGCGGTGGATCCGCGGGACTCGGGGAGCAATGCTCCGTGACCCGACCACGCGCGTTCGAACGCACAGCGGTGAGCAGGCGGTGGATCCGCGGGACTCGGGGAGCGATCCTCCGTGACCCGACCCCGCGCGTTCCGCTGCACAGCGGGGAGGAGGCGGAGGATGCCGCGATGCCCCGGGGTGCGCCCTTCCGTGACCCGACCCCGCGCGTTCGAACGCACAGCGGTGAGCAGCCGGCGGATACCTCGACGCTCAGGGTGCACCCTGCACGGCACGATTCCCTTCGGGCGATCTGCATCCGCCCGCGCTCGCTCACGCCGCGCCGAAGCGGCGCGGAGATCTCGACCGCAACAGCGTCGGCGGTCGCACCTCGCCCGTGCGCAGATCGGGTCGCGCGTGCAACCAGTACGAATCCCTGCCGGTCACGGGATCCCGCTGACGCACGATCTTCTCGCCGCGATTGTGCAGACCGAGGTGGTGGTTCCGACAGAGCGGAACGCCGTCGTCGACGTCGGTTCTGCCACGATCCGACGCCCAGTGATCGATGTGGTGCATCTCGCACTGCGAGATGGGAGCTCGGCATCCGATGCCGACGCAGCCGCCGTCGCGTACGGCGATCGCGATCCGCTGGGCGCGGGTGAACAGACGCTGATGCCTCCCGACGTCGAGCGGCCGCCCCGCCTCGCTCAACGAGACAGGCACCGCGCCCGCATCGCAGAGATAGCTCTCGACGACCCCGCCGGGGAGGGCCTTCCCACCGTCTTCCAAGTGTCCGACGCCGCGCACGACAGTCTTGACACCCGACCGCACTTCGGTCCCGACGCGCGGTCGCTCGACGCCATCCGCCGCGCTCGAAACCAGCGCCGATGCCTCCAGTACGATCCGCACCCCAGGCTGCCGGTCGCCGAACGCCTGCGCCGGATCCGCTGCGGCTCCGGTGCGTAGGACCGCGATCAACGTGTCGTAGGCGATCTGCTCGCCCGACCGATCATCGGGGGCGTCAGCGACCACGGCATCCGGATCCACGAACCGCGGTCCACGCCGCGGACGCAGAGCGGCCTGAATGATCGCGTCGACCCATGCCGCCGCGTCGTCGTCGAACACGAACCGTCCGTGCCGTTGCCCGTGCTCATCGACCCACGAACGGTACGACCGGGCGGCGAATCGCTCCTCGAACCGCACCCTCACGCCGACGGGGTGGAGGCGGTCGCGCGCGATCCGCGCGGACGCCCGCAACTCTTCGACCGGCCGATGCGGCGCCTCGTCGATCAACCGCTCGACGGCCGTCGCCCAGGCGCGGGGGAGGAGGTCCGGGTTGAGCTCGGGATACCTCTCGACAGGCGGCTGACCCAGCCCCACGCGGATGGCCCGGAACTGCGCGTGGCTCAGCGATCCGTCACGCAGCGCGCCGACTGCGCGCTCGAGCCATTCCGCCTCCGCTTCGCTCGCTGCCGACCCCGCGCTCGCTGCCAGCCCCGCGCTCGCCGCCGGCCCCGCGCTCGCCCCCGGCCCCGCGCTCGACGCCGGACCGCCAGCCCCGCTCCCACGCTCGACGGCTGCCGCATCGAGCAGATCACCCCCGGTCTTCACCGACCGGGTCACCTCCCCCCGGGGCAGGCCCGTCAGCGACTGCAGCAGTTCGGTCGCATTGCGATGCCCCGACCTCTGCGCCAGGCCCGCGCCGCCCCGATCGCGCGCCGACCTCGCGTCGATGACCCGCGCCGCGCAAGCCGCCAGCACGTCGAGGGCGTTCCGCGCCGCGGTGATCTCGGCCACCACTTCCACGACCTCGCGATCGCCGAGGAGTTCGATCTCGTTGCCCGCAACCAGCTCGACGACACGCTCGCTCGCCACCCGAAGGCGGTCGATCGGTGCGCTCACATCCATAGAACAAATGTACGAATGACGCGCACGCGCCACGAACGCCAGAGCCCGACATCACCCGTCGCCGCTCAGATTTCACCCCGCCGCACCCGCTAAGCTGGTCGTCGAACCACAGCAACCTTTAACCCCGTCCCGTGAGGCGGAGAAGGGAGCGGCGGATGAATACGCGCACCGTCATGCACGATGCCGATATCGCCCGCGCTTTGACGCGCATCTCGCACGAGATCCTGGAGTCCAACAAAGGACCGGAGGGACTCGTCCTCCTCGGCATCCCGACCCGCGGCGTCACACTCGCGAACCGGATCGGCCCCCTCGTCAGCGAGTTCGGGGGAGCGGCCGTCCCGGTCGGATCCCTCGACGTGACGATGTACCGCGACGATCTGCACCGCAACCCCACGCGGGCCCCGCGCAAGACCGAGATCCCCGCCGGCGGCATCGACGGCAAGACCGTCGTGCTCATCGACGACGTGCTCTTCTCGGGTCGCAGCATCCGGGCCGCTCTCGACGCCCTGCAGGACATCGGGCGCCCCGCCGCGGTGCGCCTGGCGACGCTGATCGACCGCGGTCACCGCGAACTGCCGATCCGCCCCGACTTCGTCGGCAAGAACCTCCCGAGCGCTCGCGACGAGCGCGTCAACGTGCGCCTCGCCGAGATCGACGGCGTCGAGGAGGTGACGATCGAGTCATGAGGCACCTCCTCGACACCCAGCACCTCTCGCGCGCCGACGCGCTCGAGATCCTCGACGTCGCCGAGGACATGGCCGACACCCAGCGCCGCGAGGTCAAGAAGCTCCCGACGCTGCGCGGCAAGACGGTCGTCAACCTCTTCTTCGAGGACTCGACGCGCACCCGCATCTCGTTCGAGGCCGCCGCGAAGCGCCTCTCCGCCGACGTCATCAACTTCTCGGCGAAGGGCTCCAGCGTCAGCAAGGGCGAGTCGCTGCAGGACACCGCGCAGACCCTCCAGGCGATGGGAGCGGATGCCGTGGTGATCCGCCACGGAGCCTCCGGCGCTCCTCGGACGCTCGCCACCAGCGGCTGGATCACCGCGGGCGTCGTCAACGCCGGCGACGGCACGCACGAACACCCGACGCAGGCGCTGCTCGACGCGTTCACCATCCGCAAGCGTCTCTTCGGCGACGACAGCCGCGGCCGTGACCTCGACGGCATCCGGGTCACGATCGTCGGTGACCTGCTGCACTCGCGCGTCGCCCGCTCGAACGTCTGGCTGCTGCACACCCTCGGCGCGCACATCACGCTGGTGGCCCCGCCGACGCTCGTGCCCCAGGACGTCAGCGGCTGGCCGGTCGAGGTGGAGTACGACCTCGACCGCGCGATCGCCGCCGGCCCCGACGCGCTCATGATGCTCCGCATCCAGCTCGAGCGCATGAACGCGGCGTATTTCCCGACTGAACGGGAGTATTCACGCCGCTATGGACTCGACGCGCGGCGCCTGGCGGCCCTGCCGACCGATAGCATTGTCCTGCACCCCGGCCCCATGAACCGGGGTCTGGAGATCTCCGCCGAAGCCGCCGATTCGCCTCGCTCGACGGTGCTCGAGCAGGTCACGAACGGCGTCTCCGTGCGGATGGCCGTGCTGTACCTGCTGCTGGCGGGCGAGCGGCCCCACACCGAGAGAGAGGACCTCCGATGAGCCACGCCACCCCCCAGACCCTTCTGGTCCGCGGCGCGCGCGTCGAGGGTCAGGATGCCACCGATCTCCTCGTGCGCGACGGGATCATCGCCGAGACCGGCTCCGGCCTGTCGCACCCCGGCGCCACGGTCGTCGATGCGGACGGGCTCATCGCCCTGCCCGGCCTCGTGGACCTGCACGTGCACCTGCGCGAGCCCGGGTTCGAGGCATCCGAGACCGTCCTCACCGGGTCCCGGGCCGCCGCCGCGGGTGGTTTCACCACCGTCTTCGCCATGCCCAACACCTCGCCCACCGCCGACACGGCGGGCGTCGTCGAGCAGGAGTTCGCCCTCGGCGAAGCCGCGGGCTACGTGCACGTCCAGCCCATCGGTGCCGTCACCGTGGGGCAGAAGGGCGAGCGTCTCGCCGAACTCGGTGCGATGGCCGACTCGCGCGCCCGGGTGCGCGTGTTCAGCGACGACGGCTTCTGCGTCTTCGACCCGCTGATCATGCGCCGGGCCCTCGAGTACGTGAAGGCGTTCGACGGCGTCATCGCCCAGCACGCGCAGGACCCGCGCCTCACCGAGGGCGCGCAGATGAACGAGGGCGCTGTCTCGGCCGAGCTGGGTCTCACCGGCTGGCCGGCGGTCGCCGAAGAGTCGATCATCGCCCGCGACGTGCTGCTGGCCGAGCACGTGGGCTCGCGCCTGCACGTGTGCCACCTCAGCACCGCGGGCTCGGTCGACATCATCCGCTGGGCCAAGAAGCGGGGCGTCAACGTCACCGCCGAGGTGACCCCGCACCACCTCCTGCTGACCGACGAGCTCGTGCGTGACTACGACGCGCGGTACAAGGTCAACCCGCCGCTCCGCCGCGAGGAAGACGTGATGGCCGTGCGCGAGGGCCTGGCTGACGGCACGATCGACATCGTCGCCACCGACCACGCCCCGCACCCCGCCGAGGCGAAGGCGTGCGAGTGGGCCGCCGCGGCGAACGGCATGGTGGGCCTCGAGAGCGCCCTGCGCGTGGTGCAGCAGGCGATGGTCGACACGGGCCTGCTCGGCTGGAACGACGTCGCTCGCGTCATGTCGAAGACCCCCGCGCGCATCGGCCGCCTCGACGGGCACGGTACCCCCGTGGCGGAGGGACAGCCGGCTTCGTTCACCCTGTACGACCCCCGTCCCTCGCGGACGTTCGCGCTGGACGACCTGCGTGGACGGAGCACCAACTCCCCGTACCTCGGCCGAGAGCTGCCGGGGGAGGTCCGTTGGACCGTGCGTTCCGGCATCCCGACCGTCGTCGACGGTGCGGTGCTCGAGGCGCCCGGGGTCCTCGCGTGACCCGCGAGGGTGCCCTCCTGGTGATGGCGGGCGTCGCCGTCGTCGCGCTCGCCGTCCTCGCCTGGGCCTGGTGGCGACGAACGCGGCGCGATGCGCGCTACACCGCCCCGGTGGGGGAGCTGCCCGCGGACGCCGTCGAGACGGCGGTGTTCCCGGGGCTCTACGTCGCCACGACCCGTCACGACGAGCCGCTCGAGCGTCTCGCGATCAAGGGTCTCGGCTTCCGCTCCCGCGTCGACGTCACGGTCACCTCGGCCGGCGTCGCCCTCGACCTGCCGGGCCAGCCCCGCATCGCGCTCACCCGCGACCGCCTGATCGACGCGAGCCAGGCCACCGTCGCCATCGACCGCGTGGTCGAGGCAGACGGCCTCACGCGCGTCAGCTGGCGCATCGACGACGACACGATCGTCGACACCTACCTCCGACCTCAGGATGCCTCGGCGAAAGCCCTCGCCGACGCCATCCGTCCGCTCATCACCACGACAGGAAGCGACGCATGACCGCCCTGATCCCTTCCGCGCGCCTGACGCGCGACCCGGCCGTCCTCGTGCTCGAAGACGGCACCCGCTACACCGGCCGCGCCTACGGCGCACGCGGCGAGACCCTCGGCGAAGTCGTCTTCGCCACCGGCATGACCGGCTACCAGGAGACGATCACCGACCCCTCGTACGCGGGCCAGATCGTGCTGCAGACCGCCCCCCACATCGGCAACACCGGCGTGAACGACGAAGACCCCGAGTCGCGTCGCATCTGGGTCGCCGGCTACGTCGTGCGCGACCCCTCGCGCATGGTGTCCAACTGGCGCGCGAACCGCTCGCTCGACGACGCGCTCGTCGAGGACGGGATCGTCGGCATCTCCGGCATCGACACCCGCGCCGTCACGCGCCGCATCCGCTCCGAGGGCAGCATGCGCGGCGGCGTCTTCTCGGGCGAGGCCGCGAACCTGGATGCCGAGGAGCAGCTGCGCCGCGTGCGCGAGGCTCCGGGCATGGCGGGGCGCAACCTCTCCGCCGAGGTGTCGGTCAGCGAGGTCGAGGTGACCCCCGCGACCGCCGAGCGCATCGGCAACCTCGCCGTGCTCGACCTGGGCGTCAAGCAGTCCACGATCGACAACCTCGCCGCGCGCGGTTTCGACGTGCACGTGTTCCCGCAGTCCGCCACGATCGACGAGATCCGCGCGATCGAACCGGTCGCGGCGTTCTACTCCAACGGTCCGGGCGACCCCGCGGCATCCGATCAGCACGTGGAGCTGCTGCGCGCCGTCCTCGGCGACGGCCTGCCGTTCTTCGGCATCTGCTTCGGCAACCAGCTGCTCGGCCGCGCCCTCGGCTTCGGCACCTACAAGCTTCCGTTCGGCCACCGCGGCATCAACCAGCCCGTGCTCGACAAGACCACCGGCCGCGTCGAGATCACCTCGCAGAACCACGGCTTCGCCGTCGACGCGCCGCTCGACCAGATCGTCGACAGCCCCGCCGGCTTCGGCCGCGTCGAGGTCAGCCACATCGGCCTGAACGACAACGTGGTGGAGGGCCTGCGCGCCCTCGACATCCCGGCGTTCAGCGTGCAGTACCACCCCGAGGCCGCCGCCGGCCCGCACGACGCCAACTACCTGTTCGACCGCTTCCGCGAGATGGTTCTCGCCACCACCCAGAACGACTCGGAGACGAAGAAGAATGCCTAAGCGCGACGACATCCACTCCGTCCTCGTCATCGGCTCCGGCCCGATCGTCATCGGTCAGGCCTGCGAGTTCGACTACTCCGGCACCCAGGCGTGCCGCGTGCTGCGCGAAGAAGGCGTGCGCGTCATCCTCGTCAACTCCAACCCGGCGACGATCATGACCGACCCCGACTTCGCCGACGCGACCTACATCGAGCCGATCACCCCCGAGGTGATCGAGTCGATCATCGCGAAGGAGAAGCCGGATGCCGTGCTCCCCACCCTCGGTGGCCAGACGGCTCTGAACGCGGCGATCCAGCTGCACAAGCGCGGCATCCTCGAGAAGTACGACGTCGAGCTCATCGGCGCCGACTTCGACGCGATCAACCGCGGTGAGGACCGCCAGATCTTCAAGGAGCTCGTGCTCGAGGCGGGCGCCGACGTCGCGGCATCCGTGATCTGCCACTCGATGGACGAACTCCTCGCCGGCGCCGAGAAGCTCGGCTACCCGCTGGTCGTGCGTCCGTCCTTCACCATGGGCGGCCTCGGCTCCGGCTTCGCGTACGACGAGGCCGACCTCCGCCGCATCGGCGGCGCGGGCCTGCACGACTCGCCCACCAACGAGGTGCTGCTCGAAGAGTCGATCCTCGGGTGGAAGGAGTACGAGCTCGAGCTCATGCGCGACACCGCCGACAACACGGTGGTCGTCTGCTCGATCGAGAACGTCGACCCGGTCGGTGTGCACACCGGCGACTCGATCACGGTGGCACCCGCGCTGACGCTGACCGACCGCGAGTACCAGAAGCTGCGCGACATCGGCATCGACATCATCCGCGCGGTGGGCGTGGACACCGGTGGCTGCAACATCCAGTTCGCCGTCGACCCGAAGACCGGCCGCATCATCGTCATCGAGATGAACCCCCGCGTGTCGCGGTCGAGCGCGCTCGCGTCGAAGGCGACGGGCTTCCCGATCGCCAAGATCGCAGCCAAGCTCGCCATCGGCTACCGGCTCGATGAGATCCCCAACGACATCACCAAGGTCACCCCGGCGAGCTTCGAGCCCACGCTCGACTACGTCGTGGTGAAGGTGCCGCGGTTCAACTTCGAGAAGTTCCCCGCCGCCGACACCACGCTGACGACCACCATGAAATCGGTCGGCGAGGCGATGGCGATCGGCCGCAACTACACCACGGCCCTGCAGAAGGCGCTGCGCTCGCTCGAGAAGCGCGGCTCCAGCTTCCACTGGGGCGAGGAGTCGCGGACGGCCTCGGAGCTGCTCGAGATCGCGAAGACCCCGACCGACGGCCGCATCGTCGTGCTGCAGCAGGCGCTGCGCAAGGGCGCGACGCCCGAGCAGGCGTTCGACGCGACGGCGATCGACCCGTGGTTCATCGACCAGATGGTGCTGATCAACGAGGTCGCGGAGTTCATCGCGCAGGCCGACGAGCTGGATGCCGACACCCTCCGCGTCGCGAAGGAGCACGGCTTCAGCGACGCCCAGATCGCCGAGATCCGCGGTCTCGACGAGGCGGCGGTGCGCGAGGCGCGCTACGCGCTCGACGTGCGCCCGGTCTACAAGACCGTCGACACGTGCGCGGGGGAGTTCCCGGCCCTGACGCCGTACCACTACTCGTCGTACGACGCCGAGACCGAGGTCACCCCCTCCGACCGCACGAAGGTCGTCATCATCGGCTCCGGGCCCAACCGCATCGGTCAGGGCGTCGAGTTCGACTACTCGTGCGTGCACGCGTCGTTCGCGCTGTCGGACGCCGGGTACGAGACCGTCATGGTCAACTGCAACCCCGAGACCGTGTCGACCGACTACGACACCAGCGACCGCCTGTACTTCGAGCCGCTGACGCTCGAGGACGTGCTCGAGGTGCTGCACGCCGAGAGCCAGTCGGGCACGATCCTCGGCGTCGTCTGCCAGCTCGGCGGCCAGACGCCGCTGGGCCTGGCGAAGGGCATCGAGGCCGCCGGCTACACCATCCTCGGTACCAGCCCCGAGGCGATCGACCTCGCCGAGGAGCGCGAGCTGTTCTCGCGCCTGCTCGACGACGCCGGCCTCGTCGCCCCGCGCAACGGCACCGCGATCGACGTCGAGGGCGCCGTGCAGGTCGCCGAGGAGATCGGCTACCCCGTGCTCGTGCGCCCGAGCTTCGTGCTCGGCGGACGCGGCATGGAGATCGTCTACTCGACCGAGGCGCTGCGCGACTACTTCGTGCGCGTCGCCGATCAGGCGATCATCGGACCCGGCCTGCCGCTGTTGGTCGACCGCTTCCTCGACGACGCGATCGAGCTCGACGTCGACGCGCTGTACGACGGCACCGACCTGTACATCGGCGGTGTCATGGAGCACCTCGAGGAAGCCGGCATCCACTCCGGTGACTCGTCCTGCACCCTCCCGCCCGTCTCGCTCGGCCGGACCGAGGTCGACCGCGTGCGCGAGGCCACCCTCGCGATCGCGAAGGGCGTCGGCGTCCGCGGCCTGCTCAACGTGCAGTTCGCGATCTCGGCGGGAGTCCTCTACGTCATCGAGGCGAACCCGCGCGCGAGCCGCACGGTGCCGTTCGTGTCGAAGGCGCTCGGCATCCCGCTCGCGAAGGCCGCCAGCCGCATCATGGCCGGCAACACCATCGCCGAGCTCATCGCCGAGGGGCTGCTGCCCGAGCAGGACGGCTCCCGCGTCCCGCTGGACGCACCGGTCGCCGTCAAGGAGGCCGTGCTGCCGTTCAAGCGGTTCCGCACCGCCGATGGCCACACGGTCGACTCCGTGCTCGGGCCGGAGATGCGCTCGACCGGTGAGGTCATGGGCATCGACCGCGACTTCCCGACAGCTTTCGCGAAGTCGCAGGAAGCGGCCTACGGCGGGATGCCGACCTCGGGGACCGTGTTCATCTCGGTCGCCGATGCCGACAAGCGCGCCGTGATCCTGCCCGCCCACCGCCTGCAGGAGCTCGGCTTCTCGCTGCTCGCGACGGAAGGCACCGCGGAGATCCTGGCGCGCAACGGCATCCGGGTCCAGGTCGTCGAGAAGTACTCCGAGACGCAGGGCTCCGGCCAGCGCAACGTCGTGGATCTCATCAACGCGGGGGAGATCGACATGATCGTCAACACCCCCTCGGGCGGCACGGCTCGCGCCGACGGCTACGAGATCCGCGCCGCGGCGGTCGCCGCCGACAAGGCGCTCTTCACCACGATGGCCGTCCTCGGTGCCGCCGTCAGCGCGCTCGGCGCGATGAAGGACGGCTTCGGGGTCCGCAGCCTCCAGGAGTACGCCGTGGATCGCGCGGGACGCCTGTGAGCGAGACGTTCGGTCAGCGGCTCAGCGCCGCGCTTTCGACCCACGGCGCGCTGTGCGTCGGCATCGACCCCCACGCCGCGCTTCTGTCGGCGTGGGGGCTGGATGCCACGGCATCCGGTGCCCGTGACTTCGGCCTGCGGGTGGTCGAGGCCGCCCGCGGTCGGGTCGGGGTCGTGAAGCCGCAGGTGGCGTTCTTCGAGCGGTACGGCTCGCAGGGCTTCGTGGCACTCGAAGACGTCATGGCCGCCGCCCGCGAGGCGGGGCTCCTCGTGATCGCCGATGCCAAGCGCGGCGACATCGGCACGACGATGGAGGGCTACGCCCACGCGTGGCTCGAGCCCGGCTCGCCCCTGGAGGCGGATGCCGTGACCCTGTCGCCGTACATGGGCGCCGACTCGCTGCGCGACACGCTGTCGCGGGCGATCCGTCACGGCAAGGGCGCGTTCGTGCTGACCGCGACGAGCAACCCGGAGGCGCGCGCGCTGCAGAGCGCGATCGTCGACGACGCACTCGCGGTGGGCGACCACGAGCACGTCGCCGCGCGGGTGGCGCACGACGTGAACGAGGCGAACATCGGCGCGCCCGGCGCCCTCGGCTCCGTGGGCGTCGTCGTCGGCGCGACCGTCGACCGCGCCGCGTTCGGTCTCGGTGACGTGGCGCTGGCGGGGATGCCGATCCTCGCCCCCGGCTTCGGAGCCCAGGGCGCCGAACCCTCCGACCTCGGCCGTCTGTTCGGATACGTCGCCTCGGCGGTCGTCGCGAACGAGAGCCGCAGCGTCCTCGCGGTCGGACCGGACCGTCTCGCTGCTCGTATCGAACAGCGCGCCGCGCTGTACCAGGGAGTGTCCCGTGGTTGATTCCCGTCGCCCACCCGAGGTCGACCGCGCCGCCGCGTCACGGCGCGCGGTCGCCGCCCGTCGCGAGCGCGCCGCGCTCAAGCGCGACGTCTCGACACGCGTCATCAGCCCGCAGGAGCTGCTGCGCCGAGCGCTCGCCGATCCGTCGTCCGCCGCCGGCGCCATGCGCGTGACGGAGTTCCTCACCGCGATCCCCGCCGTCGGCGAGAGCAAGCGCGACCGGATCCTCGACGCCCTCGGGATCTCCCCGGTGAAGCGGCTCGGCGGCCTCGGGTCGCGCCAGCGCGATGCGCTCCGCGACTACCTCGACAACCGCTGGCCCGAGCCCCGGCCGCGTGCCGGACGCAGCCGGCTCATCGTCCTCGCCGGCCCCACCGCCGTCGGCAAGGGCACGGTCGCCGCCTACATCAAGGAGAATCACCCCGAGATCCACCTGTCGGTCTCGGCGACGACGCGCAGCCCGCGTCCCGGCGAGGTCGAGGGGGAGCACTACTACTTCGTGGACGACACCGAATTCGACCGTCTGGTCTCCACGGGGGCGCTGCTCGAGTGGGCGACCGTGCACAACCGCCACCGCTACGGCACGCCGCGCGAACCGATCGAGCGCGTGCTCGCCGCCGGTGGAACCGCTCTCCTCGAGATCGATCTGCAGGGCGCCCGCCAGGTGCGCGCCGCGGAGCCCTCGGCGACCCTCGTCTTCCTCCTCCCGCCGAGCTGGGACGAGCTCGTCCAGCGTCTCGTCGGACGCGGCACAGAGGATGCCGAGGAGCGGGCGCGGCGACTGCGCACCGCCCGCACCGAGCTGGCTGCTCAGAACGAGTTCGACTACCGCGTCGTGAACGACGACGTCGCCTCGGCCGCGGCCGAGGTCGTCGGTCTCGCCGCGCGGCGACCGGGGGATCCCGGGGGCCACTGACCCGACGCCCGCGCGCAGAGCGCATCCCGGGCGGACGTCGGATAGAATGACAGGATGCTTCGGCGCGTCGCGCGCCGCATCCACCCATCCCGCCGAACCAGGAGGTTCCCCATGGCCGGACGTAACCAGGGCATCATCGACCCGCCCATCGACGCGCTGCTCGACAAGGTCGACTCGAAGTACCAGCTCGTGATCTACGCGTCCAAGCGCGCGCGTCAGATCAACGACTACTACTCCGACCTGCACGAGGGCAACCTCTTTGACAACGTGGGCCCGCTCGTCGACTCCACCGTCGAGGACAAGCCGCTCACCATCGCGCTGCACGAGATCCACGAAGACAAGCTGCGCCTGCGCGCCGCGGAGTAATCCCCAACCGCAGCTCACACGTGATCTGTTCACACATGTGACGATGCCCCGGGCGGCTCACCGCCGCCCGGGGCATACTTGTGCCCGTTCCCACTCGCTCACCCCCACGGAGTCGTCTTGACCGACCTGCGCCTGTTCACGTCCGAGTCCGTCACCGAAGGACACCCCGACAAGATCTGCGACCAGATCTCGGACAGCATCCTCGATGCGATCCTCACCGACGACCCGACCGGTCGCGTCGCCGTCGAGACCCTCGTCACGACGGGCCTCGTGCACGTCGCCGGAGAGGTCTCGACGAGCGCCTACGTCGAGATCCCCGCGATCGTGCGCGACGTCGTGAACCGCATCGGCTACACCTCGAGCGAGACGGGCTTCGACGGCGAGTCGTGCGGTGTCTCCGTCTCGATCGGTGCCCAGTCGTCCGACATCGCCGCCGGCGTCAACAAGGCCTTCGAGCAGCGCGAGCGCGGCTCCGTCGACCCGCGCGACCTCCAGGGCGCGGGTGACCAGGGCATCATGTTCGGCTTCGCGACGAACGAGACGCCGCAGCTCATGCCGATGGCGGCCTGGACCGCCCACCGCATCGCCGAGCGCTTGGCATCCGTCCGCAAGAACGGCACGCTGGCGTTCCTGCGCCCCGACGGCAAGACGCAGGTGACGCTCGGCTACGAGGGCCACACGCCGCGCAGCGTGGACTCCGTCGTGCTGTCGACGCAGCACCACCCCGACATCTCGCAGGAAGATCTGCGCCGCGCGGTTCAGGCCGAGGTCATCGACCCCGTCCTCGCCGAGACGGGCCTCGAGCTCCCCGACGTGAAGTACTACATCAACCCGGCCGGCCCCTTCGTCATCGGCGGGCCGAAGGGCGACGCCGGCCTCACCGGCCGCAAGATCATCATCGACACCTATGGCGGCGCCTCTCGCCACGGCGGCGGCGCCTTCAGCGGCAAGGACCCGTCCAAGGTCGACCGCTCCGCCGCCTACGCCATGCGCTGGGTCGCCAAGAACGCGGTCGCTGCGGGTCTCGCCGACCGGCTCGAGGTGCAGGTCGCTTACGCGATCGGCAAGGCCAACCCGGTCGGGTTGTACGTCGAGTCCTTCGGCACCGCGCACGTGGCCGACGAGGTGATCGTCCGCGCGATCCGCGACGTGTTCGACCTGCGTCCGAAGGCGATCGTCGATCAGCTCGACCTCCTGCGCCCGATCTACGCGCAGACGGCGACCTACGGACACTTCGGTCGCGAGCTGCCGGACTTCACCTGGGAGCGCACCGACCGCGTCGACGAGCTGCGCGCGGCCGCCGGGCTCTGACCGTGCGGGCGGGCGTCGCGAGGCGCGGCATGCGCCGCGCCTCGTCGGCGTGCGGGACGCCCCCGGGCCGCGACGTCGGAGAACGCTCGTGAGCGAGCGGCGCGTGGCACGCGTGCAGCTCGAGTCTCCCGTCCCGCAGCTCGACCGCCTCTTCGACTACGCCGTCCCGCACCCTCTCGTCGCCGACATCGCTCCCGGCGTCCGGGTGAAGGTTCCGTTGCGCTCGGCCGGGCGCATGATGGATGCGTTCGTCGTCGACGTCGTCCCCGACGACGGCACCGAACGCCCCCTGTCGTCGGTCGAGGCCGTCGTGTCGCCGATGCCGGTCCTGCCGGAGCGGCTCTACACACTCGCGCGTCGCGTCGCCGATCGCGCCGCGGGCTCCGTCAGCGACGTGCTCCGCCTCGCGGTCCCCAAGCGGATGGTCCGCGCCGAGAAGGCCTGGGCCGCCGCCCCGCCGCCCGAGGCCCCCGAGGTCGTCCCCGCGGCCCGCGAGCGTTCCGCGGCGCTTCTGACGCCCTACCCGGGTCTCGCCGACGCCCTCGACCGCGGCGAGCGCCTCGCGATCGATGCGCCCCCGCACCCGCACGCGGAGCTTCCTCGCGGGGCCTGGGCCGATCTCCTGGCCGCGGCCGCCGTGCACACCCTCGCCCGGGGACGAAGCGCCGTCCTCGTCGTGCCCGACTACCGCGACCAGGCTCAGCTCCTGGCCGCGCTGTCGGAACTGGTGACTCCGGATGCCATCGTGCGCGACGACGCGGACCAGTCCGGCCCCGCGCGCTACGCGCAGTACCTCCGCACCCTCGCGCCCGTGCCCTGCATCGTCGTGGGCCGCCGCTCCGGCGTGTACGCGCCCGCTCACGACACCGGTCTCGTGGCCATCTGGGACGACGGCGACTCCCTCCTGTCCGAGCCGCTCGCTCCCGGGGTGCACGCGCGCGACGCCGCGCTCGTGCGCCAGGAGCTCGAGGGGTCCGCCCTCGTCTTCGCGGGCCACACCCGCACCACCGACGTGCAGCGCCTGGTCGACGTCGGGTACGTGCGCGAGATCCCGCAGGCGCGGCGTCCCAGCCCCCGCGTGGTGCTGAGTGCCACGCGCGAGGGGGAGCAGCGACAGTCCCGGGTGCCCTCGTCGGCGTTCGCGGCGGCGCGGGAGGCGTTGCAGCACGGTCCCGTGCTGGTCCAGGTCGCCCGCCCCGGGTACGCCCCGTCCCTCGTGTGCGCGGACTGCCGGCGCCCCGCCCGCTGTCCGCACTGCGCCGGGCCGCTGCGCGCCGCTCGTCCCGGGGCCGTCCCGGTCTGCGCCTGGTGCGGCCGCAGCGCTCACGCGTGGACGTGCGGGCACTGCCACTCGACCAAGTTGCGCATGGCCTCCTCCGGCAGCGAGCGCACCGCCGACGAGCTCGGTCGGGCCTTCCCGAACACGCGCGTGATCGTCGCCGACGGGGCGCACCCGGTCGCCGAGGTCGACGGGCATCCGGCTCTCGTGATCGCCACCCGCGGCGCCGAGCCGATCGCTCGGGGCGGCTACCGCGCCGTCATCCTGCTCGACGGGGATCGCATGCTGCAGAACGAAGCCCTCCGTATCGGGGAGAGCTGCCTGCGGTGGTGGTCGAACGCGGCGGCGCTCGCGGCCCCCGGCGCCCCCGTGCATCTCGTCGGTGTCGCCGGTCCCGTGGCGCGCGCTCTCGCGACCTGGACCCAACCGGCCTACGCCCGTGCCGAGCTGGCCGACCGCGCACCGCTGCGGATGCCGCCCGCCGTGCGCGTCGCGAGCGTCGACGGGCACGCGCGGAGCGTGGACACGCTTCTGGCGTCCCTCCGCGAGACCGTGCCCGATCTCGATCCCCTCGCGATCCTCGGCCCGGTGGACACGTCGGAGAGCCCCGACCTCTCGACCTCCCGCGCGCTCGTCCGGTTCGATTACGCGCACGGAAAGGCCGTCGCCGAAGCCCTGCGTGCCGGGCTCATCGCCGACGCCCTGCGCGCCCGCAAGTCGCGCAAGGATCGCGGGCCGAAACAGCGCAGTACGCTCAGAGTTCGTCTCGACATCCCCGAGCCCGACCTGTGAGCGCCGTCCGCTCCCGGCTTTCGTCCGCGCCCCTCCGCGCGGACGCCTCCGTCCGGAACCACCCGCCCCGAACCGCCTGAGGAGAACCATGCGCCTCGTCTTCGCCGGCACCCCCGCCGTCGCCGTCCCGTCGCTGCGAGCCCTGGCATCCGGTCCGCACGAGATCGCCGCCGTCGTGACCCGCGGCGATGCCCCGCTCGGCCGCAAGCGCGTGCTCACGCCGTCCCCGGTCGCGCTCGCGGCCGAGGAGCTCGGCCTCCCGATCATCAAGGCGGATCGCCTGGACGCCGAGGCGACCGCTGCCGTCGCCGCGCTCGACCCCGACCTCGGTGTGATCGTCGCGTACGGCGGTCTGGTGCGCGAGCCCCTGCTCTCGACTCCCGACCACGGCTGGATCAACCTGCACTTCTCGCTCCTGCCGCGGTGGCGCGGAGCCGCCCCGGTACAGCGCGCCCTCATCGCGGGCGACACGGTGACCGGGGCGAGCGTGTTCCAGCTCGTCGCGGCGCTCGATGCCGGCGACGTGTTCGCCGAGGAGCGTTACGAGGTCCCGTCCGGGGCGACCAGCGCCGACGTGCTCGACGCCCTCGCCGGGATCGGCGCTCCGCTTCTGTCCCGCGTGGTCGACGGCATCGCGGACGGAACGGCCGTGAGCGCTCCGCAGGAGGGCGAGCCGACGCTCGCCCCCAAGCTCACCCTCGACGACGGCCTCCTCGATTTCACCCAGGATGCCGACACCCTGCTGCACCGCATCGCCGGGGTCACTCCCGAACCCGGTGCGCACACCACCCTCGACGGCGCGCGGTTCAAGGTGCTGCGGGCGGCCCGCGCCGAGGCGCCGCCTCTTCCGCCCGGTCGGGTCGCGGCATCCGGCAAGGACGTGATCGTGGGCACCGGGACCGGGCCCCTGCGCCTCGACACCGTGCAGCCCGCGGGGAAGGGCGCGATGGCGGCCGGCGACTGGTTCCGGGGCCTGCGCACGAGCGAGCCGGTGCTGGGCGCATGAGCGTGCAGAGAGCGCGCGCCGTCGCGTACGAGGTTCTCCGCGCCGTCTCGGGTGACGAGGCTTACGCGAACCTCCTCCTGCCGCACGCGATCGTGCGAGCCGAGCTGGATGCCAAGGACGCGGGCCTCGCGACCGAGCTGACGTACGGAACCCTGCGCCGGCGCGGCACCTACGACGCGATCATCGCCGCCGCCGCCGATCGCACGGTCGACCGCATCGACCCCGCCGTGCTCGACGCGCTCCGCCTGGGCGTGCACCAGCTGCTGTCGACGCGCGTCGCCTCGCACGCCGCGGTGAACGAGTCCGTCGAGCTCGCGCGCCGCCACGGCGGAGGCAAAGGCGCGGCAGGCTTCGCGAACGCCGTGCTGCGCCGCGTGTCCCGCGACACCCCGGGCGCGTGGATGGACCGTATCGCGGCCGCCGCGCGCAGCGACGACGAGCGGATCGGCGTGACGACCTCGCACCCGGTCTGGATCGTGCGGGCGCTCCGCCGTGCACTGACCGCGGAGGGTCGGGCCGACGAGCTCGAGGCCCTCCTCGACGCCGACAACATCGCTCCGCGCGTGGCCATGGTCACCCTGCCGGGTCTCGCCGAGGCCCCCGCCGACGCAACCGCGGCGCGCTTCGCGCCCACCGCCTTCACCACGCACGGGGGAGGAGACCCCGAGGGTCTGATCCGCGCGAGCGAGGGCCGCATCCGCGTGCAGGACGAGGGATCGCAGCTGGCCGCTCTGGCCCTGAGCCGCGCGCTGCCGATCGAGGCCGGTGAGCGCTGGCTCGACCTGTGCGCCGGGCCGGGCGGCAAGACCGCTCTGCTGGCGGCCGAAGCCCTCGCCCACGGGGCGCACCTCGACGCCAACGAGATCGCGCCGGCGCGGGCCGGACTCGTCCGGCAGGCCGTGGCATCCGTCCCGCTGGAGGTCGAGGTGACCGAGGAGGACGGCCGCGACCGCGCGACGCGCGCGCCGGGGGAGTACGACCGCATCCTCGTCGATGCGCCCTGCACGGGGATCGGGGCTCTCCGGCGTCGCCCGGAGGCGCGGTGGCGGAAGGCGCCCTCCGATGTGCCCGACCTCACCGCTCTGCAGCAGGAGCTGGTCCTCGCTGCGTTCGCGGCGCTGAAGCCCGGCGGGGTCGTGGCGTACGTCACGTGCTCGCCGCATCTCGCCGAGACCTCCGGCGTGCTCGCCGAGGTCAAGCGTGCGCTGGGAGACACCGCGGAGGAGCTCGACGCGCGCGCGGTCGTCCGGTCCGTGGCGCTCGACGAGATCGACCTCCCCGACCAGGCGGACGGGTCGCTCCGCGCACAGCTCTGGCCCCACCGCCACGGCACCGACGCGATGTCGATCGCCCTGCTGCGCAAGCGCTGACCCGGGGCGTCGGGGCGGGGTGTCTCCCGCCCACGTGAGCGGCGCGGCGACCGCCGCCCATAATGGTCGGGTGCCTACCGACTCCCCGCGCATCAATCCGAGCATCCTCGCCGCCGACTTCGTGAACATGGAGGCCGAGCTCGCGCGCATCGCGGGCGCCGATTTCGTGCACGTCGATGTGATGGACAACCACTTCGTGCCCAACCTGACGTTCGGACCGCAGATGGTGGGGCGCATCCAGGAGACGAGCCCGGTGCCGCTGGATGTGCACCTGATGATCGACGACCCCGACCGGTGGGCTCCCGCGTACGCCGAGCTGGGCGCGGCATCCGTCACGTTCCACCTCGAGGCGGCTGCGTCGCCCATCGCGTTGGCGCGTCGTCTGCGCGAGATCGGCGCGCGCGCGGGCGTGGCGGTGAAGCCGGGCACGCCCGTCGAGAACCTCTTCGACTCGCTGAACGAGTTCGACCAGATCCTCGTCATGACCGTCGAGCCGGGGTTCGGAGGCCAGTCGTTCATGCCCGAGACGATGCCGAAGCTCCGCGCTCTCGCCGACGAGGCGAAGCGACGCGGGTCCAACGTCTGGCTGCAGGTCGACGGTGGCATCGGCGAGTCGACGATCGCCCAGGCCGCCGAGGCCGGGGCCGACACGTTCGTCGCGGGTTCCGCGGTGTTCGGCGCCGACGACCCGGACCGCGCGATCCAGTCGCTCCGCGCCGCCGCCGCCCGTCACCGCCACTGACGCCTCCCTTCCCGAACCCGCGCGGCACCGCCCACCCCCGCCGACCCGATACCCTGGAAGCGTGAAGACCTTCGACGACCTGTTCGCGGAACTCAGCGCCAAGGCCGTCGAGCGACCCGAGGGGTCCGGCACGGTCGCCCAGCTCGACGCCGGCGTGCACGCGATCGGCAAGAAGATCGTCGAAGAGGCCGCCGAGGTGTGGATGGCCGCCGAGTACGAGTCCGACGCGGCCGCCGCCGAAGAGATCTCGCAGCTGCTCTACCACCTGCAGACGCTCATGCTCGCGAAGGGCCTGTCGCTCGAAGACGTCTACCGACATCTCTGAGCCGCGCCCTCGACTCCCCGCTCCCTTCAACACGAAAGCCCCCGACATGCTGCGTATCGCCGTGCCGAACAAGGGGTCGCTCGCCGAGACCGCCGCCGAGATGCTCTCGGAGGCCGGGTACACCGGACGACGCGACTCGAAAGACCTCTACACCGTCGACCCCGTCAACGAGGTCGAGTTCTTCTACCTCCGCCCCCGCGACATCGCGACCTACGTCGGCTCCGGAGCCCTCGACGTCGGCATCACCGGCCGCGACCTGCTGCTGGATGCCCGGATGCCGGGCGCCCGCGAGGTCGAATCGCTCGGCTTCGCCGGTTCCACGTTCCGTTTCGCCGGTCGCCCCGGACGTTTCAGCGACATCCAGGACCTCGAGGGTCTGCGCGTCGCCACCGCCTACCCGGGCCTGGTCGACGCCTTCCTCGACGAGCGCGGCATCGCCGTCGACATCGTCCCGCTCGACGGCGCGGTCGAGTCGGCCGTGCAGCTCGGAGTGGCGGATGCCGTGGCCGACGTCGTCTCGACCGGCACGACGCTGCGTCAGGCGGGGCTCGAGATCTTCGGACCGGTCCTGCTCGAGAGCGACGCCGTCCTCATCGCCGGTCCGCAGGAGGCCCCCGGCACCGAGACGCTCCTCCGACGGCTGCGCGGCGTCCTCGCCGCCCGCAAGTACGTGCTCGTCGACTACGACCTGCCCGCCCACCTCGTCGAGCAGGCGATCGCCGTGGCCCCGGGCCTGGAGTCCCCGACGATCTCGCCGCTGCGCGACCCCGAGTGGGTGGCCGTGCGCGTGATGAGCCCCCGTCGCGACGTCAACCGCGTCATGGACGAGCTCTACGCGATCGGCGCGCGCGCGATCCTCGTCACCGAGATCCTCGCCGCGAGGCTCTGATGACCCTCGCGCGTCGCGTCATCCCGTGCCTCGACGTCGCGGGAGGCCGCGTCGTGAAGGGCGTGAACTTCCTCGATCTGCGCGACATGGGCGACCCCGTCGAGCTCGCGAAGCTCTACTTCGACCAGGGCGCCGATGAGGTCACGTTCCTCGACGTCACCGCGACGGTCGACGAGCGCTCGACCACCTACGACGTCGTCCGTCGCACCGCCGAGCAGGTCTTCATCCCGCTGACGGTCGGCGGGGGAGTGCGCTCGAGCGACGACGTCGCCCGGCTCCTCGCCGTCGGCGCCGACAAGATCGGCGTGAACTCCGCCGCGATCGCGCGCCCCGCGCTGATCGGCGAGATCGCGGACCGCTTCGGCGCGCAGGTGGTCGTACTCTCGCTCGACGTCAAGCGCGCGGCATCCACTCCCTCCGGTTTCGTCGTGACCACCCACGGCGGGCGCACCGAGACGACCCTCGACGCCCTCGAGTGGGCCCGCGAGGCGGTCGAGCGCGGAGCCGGCGAGCTGCTGGTCAACTCGATCGACGCCGACGGCACCAAGCAGGGCTTCGACCTCGAGCTCGTCCGCCTCATGCGCCAGGTCGCCGCGGTCCCGGTCATCGCCTCCGGCGGCGCGGGCGCCCTGGAGCACTTCGCCCCCGCCGTCCAGGCCGGCGCCGACGCCGTTCTCGCGGCATCCGTGTTCCACTCCGGTCAGCTGACCGTGGGACAGGTGAAAGACGCCCTGGCCGCCGACGGAATCGAGGTGCGCCGATGAGCGTCGACCGTGTCAACTACAACGCCGACGGTCTGGTTCCCGCCGTCATCCAGCAGTTCGACACGCGCGAGGTGCTGATGATGGGGTGGATGGATGCCGAGGCCCTGAACCGCACCCTCACCAGCGGCCGCGTCACCTTCTGGTCGCGCTCGCGTCAGGAGTACTGGCGCAAGGGCGATACCTCGGGTCACATCCAGCTCGTGAAGGGCGCGCGCCTGGACTGCGACGGCGACACCCTCCTGATCGAGGTCGACCAGATCGGCGCCGCGTGCCACACCGGCGACCACACGTGCTTCGACGCCGACGACCTGCACCCGGTCGTGGGGGAGCGCTGATGCGGCGTCCCCGCTCGCTCGCCGTCGTCGCGATGCTCCTCGCCGGAGCCATCGGCGTGATCGGCTCGACGCAGACCTGGATCGACGTGACCCTGAACGACGGGGCGCAGCAGACGCTCGCCGTTCCCGGCTCCGATGCCCTCCCCGTGCTCACGCCGCTGAGCCTGGCCGCGTTGGCGCTGGGCGCGGCGCTCTCGATCGCCGGGCCGATCGTCCGGTACGTCTTCGGCGCGCTCGGTCTCGGCATCGCGGCGCTCATCGGCTTCGGCGCCGCGCAGATCGTCTTCTCGACCCCCGTGTCGGCGACCGCGGCGACCGTCACCGAGGCGACCGGCATCTCGGGAGTGGATGCCGTCGGCGACCTCGTCGCGGGACTCTCGCTGACCCCGTGGCCCGCGATCACGCTGCTGGCCCAGGTCGTGCTCGCCGCCGCCGCCGTGTTCACCCTCATGACCGCCCGTCGATGGGGATCGAACGCGGGACGGAAGTACCAGACCGCCGCCGGCGCGACCGGCGAATCCTCGCGCCCGCACGACGCGATCGACTCGTGGGACGACCTGTCGCGCGGGGACGACCCGACCGCCTGACGCCACGGCGCCGTCGCACCGCGTCGGTCGACGGTGCCCCGCCCGTACCCACGACGTCGCGCGCCATCCACCGCGAGCCGTCACGCGGAGTTCTCGACCGACACGCCGGGCCACGGTGTCCGCGAACGGCGTGTCACGGACGAACTCCGCAGGACGCCGCAGTAGCCGGCGCGCCGCGCGCGGCGAGTCGAACGCGCGATCCTCGCGACATCGAGACGACCGCACCGGCACCCCACCCCGGCTTCGATAGACTGATCGAACGCTTTCCCCTGCGCCCGCGCGCGACTGTAAGGAGCCCCATGAGCAACCCCATCGGTGATCCCGGCCACGGACACTCGCCCGCCGCCTGGACGGCCGTGATCATCATGCTGCTCGCGTTCTCGCTCGGAACGCTGTTCTTCTGGCTCGACATGCCGGTGCTCGTCTGGGCGTCGGTGGGCCTGCTGGTCGTCGGCGCGATCGTCGGGTGGGCCATGGGCAAGGCCGGCTACGGCGCGAACGGCGCGAAGACCAGCCCGAAGGCCCACTGACCGTGCTGGCCGATCTCACGGCCGGGGCGGTAGAAGACGCAGAGAAGCGCGCCGAGACGCGTCCTCTCGCCGAGGTCGAGCGCGACGCCCTCGCGCAGACGCCCGCGCGGGACGCCCTCGCGATGCTCGCGCCGGCCGACCGGGTCAAGATCATCGCCGAGGTCAAGCGCGCGAGTCCCTCGCGCGGCGACCTCGCGGCGATCCCCGACCCCGCTCGCCAGGCCCGGCTGTACGAAGAGGGCGGCGCGTCCGCGATCTCGGTGCTGACCGAGGGCCGCAAGTTCAAGGGCAGTCTCGCCGACCTCGAGGCCGTCCGTGCCGCGGTGAGCGTGCCCGTGTTGCGCAAGGACTTCATCGCCACGCCGTACCAGGTGCTCGAGGCGCGCGCCTCGGGCGCCGACCTCGTCCTGTTGATCGTGGCCGCGCTCGACCAGAAGACCCTCGGCGAGCTGTACGGCCTGGTCACCGACCTCGGCATGACCGCCCTCGTCGAGACGCACTCGGCCGACGAGCTCGAGCGTGCATCGCAGCTGGGCGCGAAGCTCATCGGCGTCAACGCCCGCAATCTCTCGACCTTCGAGCTCGACCGCGACCTCTTCGGCTCCCTCGCCGACCGCTTCCCGGCCGATGCCGTCAAGATCGCCGAGTCGGCGGTACTCGTCCCCGCCGATGTGGCCCACTACCGCGCGGCGGGCGCCGATGTGGTGCTCGTGGGCGAAGCCCTCGTCACCGGTGACCCCGTCGCCACGCTCCGCGCGTTCCTCCAGGAGACGTCATGACCACTCTGAGCAATCAGACCGCGAGCCTGCGCGACCAGAAGGGGCCGTTCTTCGGCGACTTCGGCGGCCGGTACATGCCCGAGTCCCTCATCGCCGCGATCGACGAGCTCACCGCGGTCTACGAGTCGGCCATGGCCGACCCCGAGTTCCACGCCGAGCTGCGCGCCCTCCTGCACGACTACGCGGGACGCCCCTCCGTGCTCACCGAGGTCCCGCGCTTCGCCGAGCACGCCGGGGGAGCGCGGGTCTTCCTCAAGCGCGAAGACCTCAACCACACCGGCTCGCACAAGATCAACAACGTGCTCGGCCAGGCTCTTCTCACCAAGCGCCTCGGCAAGACGCGCGTCATCGCCGAGACCGGCGCCGGCCAGCACGGTGTGGCCACCGCCACCGCAGCCGCCCTGTTCGGCCTCGACTGCGTCATCTACATGGGCGAGGTCGACACCGAGCGTCAGGCCCTCAACGTCGCCCGCATGCGCCTCCTGGGCGCCGAGGTCGTCCCGGTCACGACGGGCTCGCGCACGCTCAAGGACGCGATCAACGAGGCGTACCGCGACTGGGTCGCCTCGGTCGAGACGACCAACTACATCTTCGGCACCGCCGCGGGGCCGCACCCGTTCCCCGCGATGGTCCGCGATTTCCAGAAGATCATCGGCGAAGAGACCCGCGCCGAGTTCCTCGAGCGGATCGGCCGCCTCCCGGACGCCGTCTTCGCGTGCGTGGGCGGCGGATCCAACGCGATCGGCATGTTCGATGCGTTCCTCGACGACGAGGGCGTCGCCCTCTACGGCGTCGAGGCGGCGGGCGACGGCGTCGACACGCCGAAGCACGCGGCATCCATCGAGCGCGGTCGTCCCGGGGTCCTTCACGGCGCCCGCACCTACGTCCTCCAGGACGAGGACGGCCAGACCACCGAGTCGCACTCGATCTCGGCGGGCCTGGACTACCCGGGTGTCGGACCCGAGCACGCGTGGCTCGCCGACATCGGTCGCGCGCAGTACATCCCCGCGACCGACGACGAGGCCATGCAGGCTCTCCGCCTGCTCTCGCGCACCGAGGGCATCATCCCCGCGATCGAGTCGGCTCACGCCCTCGCCGGCGCCCTGCGCATCGGTCGCGAGCTGGGTCCGGATGCCGTCATCGCCATCAACCTCTCCGGTCGAGGCGACAAGGACATGGACACCGCCGCGCGCTACTTCGACCTGTACGACGCCGAGCACGCGCCCGTCGAGCCGAGCACCCCGCAGACGCGGGCCGCGGCGGACGTGGCCTCGGCGGACGGATCTCCCGTCGACGTGACGACGGCACCGGATGCCGCGAGCGGTGCGGGAGTCGAGCTGTGACCTCCCGCGTCTCGGCGGCGATCGAGGCCGCCCACGCCGAGGGACGCGGCGCGTTCGTCGCGTATCTCCCCGCCGGCTACCCCGATGTCGCCACGAGCATCGAAGCGATCGTCGCCCTGGCCGAGGCCGGCGTCGACGTCATCGAGCTCGGCCCTCCCTACAGCGATCCGGTCATGGACGGCCTGGTGATCCAGGAAGCGACGCAGACGGCGCTCGCCAACGGCTTCCGCATGCGCGATCTCTTCACGATCATCCGCGAGGTCACGGCGCGCACCGACGTGCCCATCCTCGTCATGACGTACTGGAACCTCGTCGAGCAGTACGGCGTCGACCGCTACGCGGACGAGCTCGTCGCGGCCGGGGGAGCAGGGCTGATCACGCCCGACATCACCCCGGACGCCGCGTCGGCGTGGATCGCGACGAGCGAGAGGACCGGTCTCGACCGGATCTTCCTCGCCGCCCCGACATCGACCGATGAGCGCCTCGCGATGATCGTGGGCGCGTCCACCGGCTTCGTGTACACCGTCTCCACCATGGGCATCACGGGGGAGCGGAACGAATTGGATGCCGCGGCCCGACGTCTGGTGGAGCGACTGCGCGCTCACGGCGCCACCCACGCGTGCGTCGGCATCGGGATCTCCAACGCCGCCCAGGTCTCCGGGGTCGTCGAGTACGCCGACGGAGCGATCGTCGGAACCGCTCTGGTCAAGGCTCTGCGGGACGGCGGCGTCGAGGGCCTGTCCACGCTCGCGCGGGAGCTGTCCGCGGGCACCGCGCGGCGCGCCTAGACTCTTTCGCATGACGTTCGCCCTCTCGAGCGCCGCCTCCGGCGTGCTCGCCAGCATCCCGAGCCCGACGATCTCCTACGTCGATCTCGGTCCGCTCCGCATCCACTTCTATGCCCTGTGCATCGTCGCGGGCATCATCGTGGCGCTGCTGCTCACGAACGCGCGTCTGACGCGACGCGGCGCGGAGAAGTGGGTCGTCATCGACATCTGCCTCCTGGCGGTGCCGCTGGCCATCATCGTCGCCCGCATCTACCACGTGGCCACCCACGCGGGCTTCTACTTCGGCCCCGGTTCCAACCCGTGGAACATCACCCAGCCCGGCTCCGTGTGGGCCATCTGGGAGGGCGGCATCGCGATCTACGGCGCGCTGATCGGTGGCGCCGTCGGTGCGATCCTCGGCTGCAAGTGGAGCGGCATCCGCTTCTGGACCTTCGCCGACGCCCTCGCTCCGGGCCTCATCATCGCCCAGGCGATGGGGCGTTTCGGCAACTGGTTCAACCAGGAGCTGTTCGGCCAGCCCACCGATCTGCCGTGGGGCCTCGAGATCGCCCCGGGCAACCCGGCCATCCCGGTCGGCCTCCCCGCCGGCACGCTCTTCCACCCGACGTTCCTCTACGAGGTCATCTGGAACCTGCTCGGCGCCGCCGTCATCCTGTACGTCGGCAAGCGCTTCACCCTGCAGTGGGGCAAGCAGTTCGCGATCTACCTCATGTGGTACAGCGCCGGCCGCATCGTGTGGGAGTCGATCCGCGTCGACCCCAGCGACATCATCCTCGGCCTCCGCACGAACGTGTGGGCCGCGATCTTCGGCGTGGTGCTCGGTCTGGTCATCTTCGTCGTCCAGTCGCGCCGCCACCACGGGCTCGAGCCGTCGCCGTATGCGCCGGGGCGCGAATCGAAGGCCCCGGGGGCTGTAGACTCAACCGACCCCTCTGACTTCGTCGACGTGAGCGAGCCGCCCGCGACGAGCGACACCGTCGGCACCAGCGCCACAAGCAGCCCCGCCACGAACTAACTCTCTGGGCCGACGTCGTCCCATTCGAAGCATCAACGTGAGGACGGTTGATATGGCTTCCAGCCTGCGCTCCGACACCGTCGGAGGTTCATTCCCGGCCCGACAGGGAATGTACGACCCGTCGTTCGAGAAAGACGCCTGTGGCCTCGCCATGGTCGCGACTCTCCGCGGCGAGGCCGGGCACGACATCGTCGACCTGGCCCTGACAGCGCTCCGCAACCTCGAGCACCGCGGCGCCATCGGCTCCGACGCCGGCACCGGCGACGGCGCCGGCATCCTCACCCAGATGCCGGACGCCTTCCTGCGCGAGGTCGTCGACTTCGCCCTGCCGCCGGTGGGGGAGTACGCCGCGGGGATGGTCTTCCTTCCCCTCGGGCACGACGAACGCGCCGCCATGAAGGCGGGCATCGAAGAGATCGCGCGCCACGAGAACCTCGAGGTCCTCGGCTGGCGCGAGGTGCCGACCGAGCCCGAGAACCTCGGCAAGCTCGCTTTCGAGGCCCGCCCCGCGTTCGAGCAGCTGTTCGTCTCGCGCCCGGCCGCCGGCGACCAGCCTGCTCTGTCGGGGATCGCGCTCGACCGGCGCGTCTACCGTCTGCGCAAGCGGGCCCGTCACGAGCTCGACGCGTACTTCGTGTCGCTGTCGAGCCGCACGCTCGGTTACAAGGGCATGGTCACCACGCTCCAGCTCGAGCCGTTCTACCCCGACCTGCAGGACGCGCGGTTCGCCTCCGAGCTCGCCGTGGTCCACTCGCGGTACTCCACGAACACCTTCCCGTCCTGGCCCCTCGCACAACCGCTGCGCATGCTCGCGCACAACGGTGAGATCAACACCGTCAAGGGCAACCGCAACTGGATGCGCGCGCGCCAGTCGCAGCTCGAGTCCGAACTCATCGGCGACGTGCGCCCCCTGCTGCCCATCTGCACCGAGGGGGCCAGCGACTCGGCATCGTTCGACGAGGTCCTCGAGCTGCTCACCCTGACGGGGCGGAGCCTGCCGCACGCCATCATGATGATGGTCCCCGAGGCCTACGAGAAGCAGGCGACGATCGACCCCGATCTGCGCGCCTTCTACGACTACCACTCGATGCAGATGGAGCCGTGGGACGGTCCCGCCGCCCTGATCTTCACGGACGGCACGCTCGTCGGCGCCACGCTGGACCGCAACGGTCTGCGCCCCGGCCGTTGGACCGAGACGACCGACGGTCTCGTCGTCATCGGATCCGAGACCGGCGTGCTCGACTTCGCCCCCGAGCGCATCAAGCGTCGCGGGCGCCTGCAGCCCGGCCGGATGTTCCTCGTCGACACGGCCGAGCGCCGCATCGTCGAGGACGAGGAGATCAAGGCCGGGCTCGCCGCGCTCGAGCCCTGGCAGGAGTGGGTCGACGCCGGTCGGGTCAAGCTCAGCGAGCTTCCCGAGCGCGAGCACATCGTTCACCCGATCGCCTCGATCACGCGTCGCCAGCGCACCTTCGGCTACACCGAAGAAGAAGTCCGACTCCTGCTCACCCCGATGGGCCAGGCGGGCGCCGAGCCGCTCGGCGCGATGGGCAGCGACGCACCCGTCGCCGTGCTCAGCGACCGCCCCCGTCTGCTGTTCGACTACTTCTCGCAGCAGTTCGCGCAGGTGACCAACCCGCCGCTCGACTCCATCCGCGAAGAGGTCGTGACCTCGCTGTCGCTGGGTCTCGGCCCCGAGCGCAACCTGCTCGACTGGGGTCCGGAGCACACGCGCACCGTGACGCTCGACTTCCCCGTCATCGACAACGACGAGCTCGCGAAGATCCAGCACATCGACACCGCCCTGCGGGGACGTTCGTCGGTGACGATCCGCGGTCTCTACCGCGTCGAGGCCGGCCACAAGGGGCTGCAGAAGCGCCTCACGCAGATGTGCACCGAGGTCGACCAGGCGATCGAGGACGGCGCGGAGTTCATCGTCCTCAGCGACCGCGACTCCAACAAGGACCTGGCTCCGATCCCGTCGCTGCTCATGCTCGCGGCCGTTCACCACCACCTCATCCGCAAAGAGACCCGCATGAAGGTCGGGCTCGTGGTCGAGGCCGGCGACGTGCGCGAAGTCCACCATGTGGCCACGCTCATCGGCTACGGCGCGTCGGCGGTCAACCCGTACCTCGCGATGGAGACCGTCGAGTACCTCGTGCGCGCGGGCTTCATCACCGGCGTCACGCCCGAGAAGGCCGTCAAGAACCTCATCTACGCGCTCGGCAAGGGCGTGCTGAAGATCATGTCGAAGATGGGCATCTCGACGGTGTCCTCGTACGCCGGCGCGCAGGTGTTCGAAGCTGTCGGCCTGTCGCGCGAGTTCGTCGATGCGTACTTCACCGGCACGGAGTCCAAGCTCGGCGGCGTGGGTCTCGACGTGATCGCGGCCGAGAACGCCGCCCGCCACGAGTACGCATACCCCGAGGACGCCGCGGCGCGAGCGCACGAACGCCTGTGGACGGGCGGCGAGTACCAGTGGCGTCGCGACGGTGCCCCGCACCTCTTCAACCCCGACACGGTGTTCCGCCTGCAGCACGCCACGCGCGAGCGCCGGTACGACATCTTCCGCGAGTACACCCAGCTGATCGACGACCAGGCGCACGAGCTGAAGACGCTCCGCGGGCTCTTCGAGCTGCGCACCGGCGTGCGTCCGCCCGTGCCGATCGACGAGGTCGAGCCGGTTTCGGCGATCGTGAAGCGCTTCTCGACCGGAGCGATGAGCTACGGGTCGATCTCGCAGGAGGCGCACGAGGTCCTCGCCGTCGCGATGAACCGGATCGGCGGCAAGTCGAACACCGGTGAGGGCGGCGAAGACGTCGACCGCCTGCTCGACCCCACCCGTCGCAGCGCCATCAAGCAGGTGGCATCCGGCCGCTTCGGCGTGACGAGCCTCTACCTGACCGAGGCCGACGACATCCAGATCAAGCTCGCCCAGGGCGCCAAGCCCGGTGAGGGCGGTCAGCTGCCGCCGACGAAGGTGTACCCGTGGGTCGCCCGCACGCGGCACGCGACCGCGGGCGTGGGACTCATCTCGCCGCCGCCGCATCACGACATCTACTCGATCGAAGACCTGAAGCAGCTCATCTTCGACCTCAAGCGGGCCAACCCGAAGGCGCGTATCCACACGAAGCTCGTCAGCCAGTCGGGCATCGGTGCGGTCGCGGCGGGTGTCGCGAAGGCACTGAGCGACGTCATCCTCGTCTCCGGGCAGGACGGCGGTACGGGCGCGAGCCCGATGAACTCGCTCAAGCACGCGGGTACCCCCTGGGAGCTGGGCCTCGCCGAGACCCAGCAGACGCTCATGCTCAACGGCATGCGCGACCGCGTGGTGGTGCAGGTCGACGGTCAGATGAAGACCGGTCGCGACGTCATCATCGGCGCCCTGCTGGGTGCGGAGGAGTTCGGTTTCGCCACAGCCCCGCTCGTCGTCTCGGGCTGCATCATGATGCGCGTCTGCCACCTCGACACCTGCCCCGTGGGCGTCGCGACGCAGAACCCGGTGCTGCGCTCGCGCTTCACCGGCAAGGCCGAGTACATCGTCAACTTCATGGAGTTCATCGCCCAGGAGGTGCGCGAGTACCTCGCCGCCCTCGGCTACCGTTCGATCGATGAGATCGTCGGCCACGCGGAACTCCTGGACGTCAACGGAGCGGTCGAGCACTGGAAGGCGCGCGGTCTCAACCTGGCCCCGATCCTCGAGGGCCCGCGCTTCGCCGACGACGAGCCGCGCCGCCACGCCCGCAACCAGGACCACGAGCTCGAGGAGCACTTCGACGTGCAGCTCATCGAGCGCGCGCAGGATGTCATCGCCCGCGGCGGACAGATCACGATCGATCTGCCGATCCGCAACACCGCCCGCGCGGTGGGGACGATGCTCGGCCACCACGTGACCAAGGCGCACGGTGAGCACGGTCTGCCCGAGGGCTCGATCGACGTGCGCCTGACCGGCTCGGCCGGACAGTCGTTCGGAGCGTTCATGCCCGCCGGGATCACGCTGCGCCTCGAGGGCGACTCGAACGACTACGTCGGCAAGGGCCTGTCGGGCGGCACGATCGTCGTGCGCCCGCCGCGCGGCTCGACCTTCGCGGCCTCCGAGAACGTCATCGCCGGAAACGTCATCGGCTACGGCGCGACGCAGGGGCAGATGTTCCTCAACGGTGTGGTCGGCGAGCGGTTCCTCGTCCGCAACTCCGGCGCGACCGCGGTCGTCGAGGGCGTGGGAGACCACGCGCTCGAGTACATGACCGGCGGTCTGGCCGTGATCCTCGGCTCCACGGGCCGCAACCTCGGTGCCGGCATGTCGGGTGGGCAGGCGTACGTCTACCGTCTCGACCGTGACCTGGTGAACCGCGAGGCCCTGGCATCCGGTGAGCTCGTCCTCGGAGAGCTCGGATCCGGGGATGCCGAGATCCTCCGCGACCTGCTCGAGAAGCACGTCGCCGAGACCGATTCCACGTTGGCCCGTCGTCTCGTCGAGGAGTTCGAGACCGAGGTGCACAATTTCGTCCGGGTGCTGCCACGCGACTACGCCGCTGTGCTGCAGACCCGCCAGGAGGCGCTGACCGAGGGGCTCGACCCCGATGGCGACGTCGTCTGGAAGCGCATTCTGGAGGTGACGGGTGGCTGACCCGAAGGGCTTTCTCAAGGTCACGGAGCGCGAGCTCCCCAAGCGCCGGCCGGTTCCGGTGCGCATCATGGACTGGAAAGAGGTGTACGAGCCGGGTGACTCGGCCGTGCTCCGCCGCCAGGCCGGTCGCTGCATGGACTGCGGCATCCCGTTCTGCCACAAGGGCTGCCCGCTCGGGAACCTGATCCCCGAGTGGAACGACCTCACGTGGCGCGGCGAGGGTCGAGCGGCGATCGAGCGGCTGCACGCGACGAACAACTTCCCGGAGTTCACCGGTCGCCTATGCCCCGCTCCCTGCGAGAGCTCGTGCGTCCTCGGCATCAACCAGCCGGCCGTGACGATCAAGCAGGTCGAGGTCTCGATCATCGACGAGGCGTTCTCGAACGGCTGGGTCGAGCCCGAGCCGCCGGAGCGTCTCACCGGCAAGACGGTCGCCGTGGTCGGTTCCGGCCCCGCCGGCCTCGCCGCGGCCCAGCAGCTCACCCGGGCGGGCCACACGGTCGCCGTCTACGAGCGCGACGACCGGATCGGCGGACTGCTGCGGTACGGCATCCCGGACTTCAAGATGGAGAAGCGCCACCTCGAGCTGCGTCTTCGCCAGATGCAGGCGGAGGGGACCCGTTTCCGCGCCGGGGTCGAGATCGGCACCGACATCTCGTGGAGCGATCTGCGCGCCCGCTACGACGCGGTCGTGGTGGCCACGGGGTCCACCGTGCCGCGCGATCTGCCCATCCCGGGTCGTGACCTCGACGGCGTCCACTTCGCCATGGAGTACCTCGTCGAGGGCAACAAGGCCGTCGCGGGCGACCAGATCCCGCAGCAGATCTCGGCCGAGGGCAAGCACGTCGTCGTCATCGGCGGTGGCGACACCGGTGCGGACTGCATCGGTACGGCCCACCGTCAGGGCGCGCTGAGCGTCACCAACCTCGCGATCGGCAAGCAGCCGCCCTCCGAGCGCCCGGCCGAGCAGCCCTGGCCGATGATGCCGAACCTGTTCGAGATGGCATCCGCTCACGAGGAGGGCGGGGAGCGCACGTTCCTCGCCTCGACGGTCGAGTTCCTCGGCAACGCCGCGGGCGAGGTGCGCGCGCTGCGCGTCGCCGAGACCGAGTACGTCGACGGTCGCCGTGTGCCCAAGAGCGGTACGGAGCGCGAGATCCCCGCCGACCTCGTGCTCATCGCGATGGGCTTCACCGGTCCCGAGAGCGACCACCTGGGCGATCAGCTCGGGACCCGCTTCACGAACCGCGGCAACGTCGAGCGCGACGCCACCTACGCCACGTCCACCCCGGGCGTGTTCGTCGCCGGCGACGCCGGTCGCGGACAGTCGCTCATCGTGTGGGCCATCGCCGAGGGCCGCGCGGCCGCCGCCGAGGTCGACACGTACCTGATGGGCGAGACGGTGCTCCCCGCACCGGTGCGCCCGACCGATGTCGCCATCGGCCTGCTGCCCGCCTAAGCTGGCAAGGGCCGATCCGGCCACTTCCCGAATCCTCACGGAGCTTGAAAACGGATGAGACGCGCCAAGATCGTCGCAACACTCGGGCCCGCCACGTCGTCGTATGAGATGGTTCGCGCCATCATCGACGCCGGGGTGGACGTCGCCCGCCTCAACCTGAGCCACGGAGACTACTCCGTGCACGACGCCAACTTCGCCAACGTGCGCAAGGCGGCAGAGGACGCCGGCCGCCCGGTCGCGGCCCTCGTCGACCTCCAGGGTCCCAAGATCCGCCTCGGCAAGTTCGAGAACGGCCCGCACGAGCTCCTCCCCGGGGACATCTTCAAGATCACGATCGAAGACATCCTCGGCACCAAAGAGATCGTCGGAACCACGTTCAAGGGCCTGCCCCAGGACGTCCGCCCCGGCGACTTCCTGCTGATCGACGACGGCAAGGTCCGCGTCGAGGTCGTCGAGACCGACGGCACCGTCGTGACCACCCGGGTCGTCGTCGGCGGTCCGGTCTCGAACAACAAGGGCATAAACCTGCCCGGCGTGGCCGTGAACGTCCCCGCCCTGAGCGAGAAGGACGAGGCCGACCTGCGCTGGGGCCTGAACGCGGGCGCCGACCTGATCGCGCTCTCGTTCGTCCGGGATGCCAAGGACATCGAGCGCGTGCACGAGATCATGGCCGAAGAGGGGCGCTACGTGCCCGTCATCGCCAAGATCGAGAAGCCGCAGGCGGTCGACAACCTCGAAGAGATCATCGACGCGTTCGACGGCATCATGGTCGCCCGCGGTGACCTGGGCGTCGAGCTGCCCCTCGAGGCCGTGCCGATCGTGCAGAAGCGCGCCGTCGAGCTCGCCCGCCGCATGGCGAAGCCGGTCATCGTCGCGACGCAGATGCTCGAGTCGATGATCAACAGCCCGGTGCCCACGCGCGCCGAGACCTCCGACGTCGCCAACGCCGTCCTCGACGGCGCGGACGCGGTCATGCTCTCGGGCGAGACGAGCGTCGGGGACTACCCGGTGGTCGTCGTCGAGACCATGGCCCGCATCGTCGCCTCGACCGAGGAGCACGGTCTCGAGCGCATCGCGCCCCTGACCAACAAGCCCCGGACCCAGGGCGGCGCCATCACGCTCGCCGCCGTCGAGGTCGCCGACTTCGTCGAGGCGAAGTACCTCTGCGTGTTCACCGAGTCGGGTGACTCGGCGCGCCGCATGTCGCGTCTGCGCTCCACGATCCCGATGCTCGCGTTCACGCCCGAGCCCGGCATCCGTCGCCGTCTGGCCCTGACCTGGGGCGTGCGCTCGACGCTGGTGGAGCACGTGTCGCACACCGACAAGATGTTCCTCCAGGTCGACGACTACCTGCTGTCGAACGACCTCGCGAAGGTCGGCGACAAGGTCGTGGTCATCTCGGGTTCCCCTCCCGGAATCGCGGGTTCGACGAACGACCTCCGCGTGCACCGTGTCGGCGACGCCGTCCACGGCGCGGCCCCGGGGTACCAGGAAGTCTGATCGTCCGCCGACGCGCGCCGGTTCTCCCGGCGCGCGTCGGCGCTCGTGTTCTCCCGGTACATTGGGATCTCGCGAGCACAAGCCGGTGTGGCGGAATGGCAGACGCGGGGCACTCAAAATGCTCTGTCGAAAGACGTGTGGGTTCGAGTCCCACCACCGGTACGACCACGGGTCGGCTCTTCGGAGTCGGCCCGGTGTTGTCCAGCCCCTATCGCATCCTCGCCGTTTCGCGGGTGATGCGCCCTCCCCGTCCTAGGATGGTCACGTGACTGATCAAGAAGCCGCTCCGGCCTCCGCGCCCGCCGCCCCCCGCCGCGTCGTCGTGGCGGAAGACGAGTCGCTCATTCGTCTCGACATCGTCGAGATCCTCCGCGACAACGGCTACGACGTCGTCGGTGAGGCCGGCGACGGCGAGACCGCGGTGCAGCTGGCCACCGAACTCCGCCCTGATCTCGTGATCATGGACGTCAAGATGCCCCAGCTCGACGGCATCAGTGCCGCCGAGAAGCTGAGCAAGAACCACATCGCGCCCGTCGTGCTGCTGACCGCGTTCAGCCAGAAAGAACTCGTGGAGCGGGCGAGCGAGGCCGGCGCCCTGGCCTACGTCGTGAAGCCGTTCACCCCGAACGACCTCCTGCCGGCGATCGAGATCGCCCTCGCCCGCTACGAGCAGATCATCACGCTCGAGGCCGAGGTCGCCGACATGGTGGAGCGTTTCGAGACCCGCAAGCTCGTCGACCGCGCCAAGGGCCTGCTCAACGAGAAGATGGGCCTCAGCGAGCCCGAGGCCTTCCGCTGGATCCAGAAGGCGTCGATGGACCGCCGTCTGACCATGCAGGACGTCGCGAAGGCGATCATCGAGCAGCTGGCCCCCAAGAAGGGCTGACCGCGACCTTTCGAGAAATGGATGCCACGTCGGTGGCATCCATTTTTCGTGGGCGGGGGAGGGGCACCGGCCCCTCGGACAGGCGTCCGGCTCAGCCCCGCGGGGCGTCCTTGATCATGTTGGTGATGCGCACCGTGGAGCAGCGACGCCCCTGATCGTCGGAGATCACGATCTCGTGGACGGTGAGGCTGCGCCCGAGGTGGATCGGCGTGCAGACGCCGGTGACGCGACCCGAGGTCGCGGAGCGGGTGTGCGTGGCGTTGATGTCGATGCCGACCGCGAGCTTGCCCTCACCCGCGTGCAGGTTGGCCGCCATGGAGCCCAGCGACTCGCCCAGCACCACGTAAGCACCGCCGTGCAGGAGGCCGACGGGCTGCGTATTGCCCTCGACGGGCATCGTCGCCACGCAACGGTCGATGGTGAACTCCACCCATTCGAAGCCCATCTTCTCGGCGAGAGCGCCCATTCCGCGCTTCTTCACCCAGTCGAGGCCGGACAGGGGGTCGGGAGTCGTGGACGTCATCATCGCCTTCGTGTCATCGACGTGATCGGGGCCGGGCCGGGGGCAGTGTCCGTGGTCCTCGTTAGGCTGGAGGGGTGACGGATGCCGAAAAGCCTACCCTCCTCGTCGTCGACGGCCACTCGCTGGCCTATCGGGCGTTCTACGCCCTGCCTGTCGACAACTTCTCGACGAAGGACGGCCAGCACACCAACGGGATCTACGGCTTCCTGTCGATGTTCGTGAACCTCGTGAAGGCCGAGAAGCCGACGCACCTCGCCGTCGCGTTCGACACCTCGCGGCAGTCGTTCCGCACCCGCGAGTACGCGGAGTACAAGGCGAACCGCAGCGAGTCGCCCGCCGAGTTCAAGGGTCAGATCCCGCTGCTGCAGGAGTGCCTCGAGGCCATGGGCGTCCCGGTGCTGAAGAAAGAGGACTTCGAGGCCGACGACATCCTCGCCACCCTCGCCACGCAGGGAGAGGCGCAGGGCTTCCAGGTCCTCGTCTGCTCGGGTGACCGCGACACGATCCAGCTCGTGACCGACGACATCACCCTGCTCTACCCGAACGTGCAGGGCGTGTCGCAGCTGAAGCGCTACGACACCGCCGCCGTCATCGAGAAGTACGGCCTGCCCCCGGAGCAGTACCCCGACATCGCCGCGCTCGTCGGAGAGACGAGCGACAACCTGCCCGGGGTGCCCAAGGTCGGAGAGAAGACCGCGGTGAAGTGGCTGACGCAGTGGGGCTCGCTCGACGCCCTGCTCGAGAACGCCGACAAGGTCACCGGCGTGGTCGGCAACAACCTCCGCGAGCACCTCGACGGCGTCAAGCGCAACCGCGCGCTCAACCGTCTGCTGCGCGACGTCGAGCTGCCCGTGGGGCCGTCCGACCTCGAGATGAAGCCGCTCGACGGCCAGGCCGTGCGCGACATCTTCGCGCGCCTCGAGTTCCGCACGCTCCTGCCGCGCGTGTTCGACGCCCTCGGAGCGGATGCCGGCGACCCCGCCGAAGAGGCGCGCCCCACGGCCACGGCGCCCACCCCTGTCGCCCTCGACGCCGACGCCCTCGCCGCGTGGGCGGCCGCGTCCACCGACACGGTGGGCCTCACCCTCGTCCTCGCGCAGGGGACTCCCGTGCAGATCGGTCTCGCGCGCGCCGACGCCGCGGCCGAGGCCGCGTGGACGCCCGCGGTGCGAGACGCCCTCGCCGAGTGGCTGGCATCCGCGACGCCCAAGGTGATGGCCGACGCCAAGCCGCAGGTCAAGGCGCTGCGGCGCGAGGGGATCGCGCTCGGCGGCATCGCGTCCGACGTGATCCTCGCCGGGTGGCTCGTCCGCCCGAGCTTCCCCGACAAGACGCTCGGCGACCTCGTGCAGCGCTACCTCGACGAGAAGCTCCCCGAGGCCGATCCCACGCAGCTCGTCCCCGAGACCGAGGGCGCGACGCCCGGACAGCTCGCGTGGTTCATCCGGCGGGTCGCCGAGGCGCAGCGCGCCGATCTGCCCGAGCGGGTCGCCGTGGTCCTCGACGACATCGAGATGCCCACGCTGACCGCTCTCGCCGACATGGAGCTCGCGGGAGTCGCGGTGTCGCACGAGAAGCTCGCCGGTTTCTCGGCCGAGCTCGGCGCCCGTGCCGACGCGCTCGCCCGCGACGCGTACGCGGCGATCGGGCACGAGGTCAACCTCGGCTCGCCCAAGCAGCTGCAAGAGGTGCTCTTCGACGAGCTGCAGTTGCCGAAGACACGCAAGACGAAGAGCGGGTACACGACGGATGCCGCGGCCCTGGCCGATCTGCAAGAGAGCGCGCCGCACCCGTTCCTCGACCTGCTGCTCAAGCACCGTGAGGCGACCAAGCTCAAGCAGATCATCGACGCCCTCGACACGGCCACCGGAGCGGACGGGCGCATCCACACGACCTACGTGCAGACCGGCAGCCAGACCGGCCGCCTGTCGAGCACCGACCCGAACCTGCAGAACATCCCGATCCGCACCGAGGAGAGCCGGAGGATCCGCGCGGCCTTCGAGGTCGGCGAGGGCTACGAGACCCTGCTGACGGCCGACTACTCGCAGATCGAGATGCGAATCATGGCGCACCTGTCGGGCGACCCCGGACTCATCGAGGCGTTCAACTCGGGCGAAGACCTGCACCGGTTCGTCGGCGCGCGCGTCTTCGGTGTCGAGCCCGCCGAGGTCACCCCGGCGATGCGGACGAAGGTCAAGGCCATGTCGTACGGCCTCGTGTACGGGCTGTCGGCGTTCGGGCTCTCGAAGCAGCTGCGCATCGAGCAGTCCGAGGCGAAGAAGCTCATGCTCGAGTACTTCGCCCGCTTCGGCGCCGTCCGCGACTACCTGCGGGGCTCCGTCGAGCAGGCGCGTCAAGACGGCTACACCGAGACCATCTTCGGTCGGCGTCGGCCGTTCCCCGACCTCACGAGCATGAACCGCGTGCTGCGCGAGAACGCGGAACGGGCCGCGCTGAACGCCCCGATCCAGGGCAGCGCCGCCGACATCATGAAGGTCGCACTGTTCCGCATCCGCGAGGAGCTCGCATCCGCGGGACTGCGCTCGCGGGTCCTGCTGCAGATCCACGACGAACTCGTCGTCGAGGTCGCTGCGGGGGAGTGGGATGCCGTGGAGCGCATCGTGCGGGCTCGCATGGCGGACGCGGCCGACCTGTCGGTACCGCTCGACGTGCAGATCGGCCGCGGCGGCGATTGGGACGAAGCGGGCCACTGAGCGCGGACCGTGCGCGCCGGGGTGCGCGCGCGCTCCGGCTTCCCTAGGCTCGAAGGATGACTGACGCACAACGCACCCCCACGCCGATCGACACGATCGCCGAGGCGTGGGTCGACACCCTGGCGGAGCGCATCCCGACGCTGGCCACCTACATCGGACGCGACGAGCACAACGGCCGCTTCGGCGACTACAGCCCCGAAGGCGCGGAAGCCCTCACCGCCGACGCGCGCACCACGAAGGCCGCTCTCGAGGCCGCCGAGCCCGTCGACGCCATCGACACGGTGACGAAGATGGATCTCGTCCGCGAGCTCGACCTCATGATCGAACAGCACGAGGCCAAGACGCACCTGCGCGACCTGAACGTCATCGCGTCTCCCGCGCAGGACATCCGCGCCACCTTCGATCTCATGCCGACCGCCACGGTCGAGGACTGGTCCACGATCTCCCAACGCATGAAGGCGCTGCCCGCGGCGGTCGAGGGCTACGTCGAGACCCTCCGCCGCGGTATCGCCGAGGGCGTCGTGCCGGCGCGCCGGCAGGTGAGCGAGGTCGTCTCGCAGATCGGCCGGTACACCGCCGACACGGGCTTCTTCGCGGAGTTCGTCGCGGGCGCCGCTCCCGCCGAGGGGCAGCTGCCCGCCTCGCTCGCGCGGGAGCTGGACGAGAACGCCGGGGCGGCCCGCGTCGCGTACGACGGCCTGGCCTCGTTCCTTTCGACCGAGCTCGCCCCCGTCGCGGGAGAGGCCGACGGTGTGGGTCGGGAGATGTACGCGCTGCACTCGCGCCGGTTCCTCGGCGCGGAGATCGATCTCGACGAGACCTACGACTGGGGCGTCCAGGAGCTCGCGCGCATGGTGGCCGAGCAGGAGGCGATCGCGAACGAGATCCTCCCGGGGGCGAGCGTCGAGGAGGCGGTGGCATTCCTCGAGAAGGACGAGTCGCGCAAGCTCCGCGGCACCCAGGCACTCCAGGAGTGGATGCAGCGCACGAGCGACAAGGCCGTGGAGGAGCTCGCCCGAACGCACTTCGACATCGCCGAGCCCATCCGCACCCTCGAGTGCATGATCGCCCCCACCAACGAGGGCGGGATCTACTACACCGGGCCGACCGACGACTTCTCGCGTCCCGGCCGCATGTGGTGGTCGGTGCCCGAGGGCGTCGACACCTTCGACACCTGGCGCGAGCTCACCACGGTGTACCACGAGGGCGTTCCGGGCCATCACCTGCAGATCGCGCAGGCCGTCTACAACCGTGCGCAGCTGAACTCCTGGCGCCGCCTGCTCGCGGGCACCAGCGGCCACGCTGAGGGCTGGGCGCTGTACGCCGAGCGTCTGATGGAGCAGCTCGGCTACCTCGACGACCCCGCCGACCGACTCGGCATGCTCGACGGGCAGCGCATGCGCGCGGCACGTGTCGTGCTCGACATCGGCGTGCACCTCGGCAAGCCGCGCCTCGACGGCACGGGTACGTGGGATCACGACTACGCCCTGGCGTTCATGCTGAAGAACGTCAACATGAGCGAGGAGTTCGTGCGCTTCGAGGTCAACCGCTACCTCGGCTGGCCGGGACAGGCCCCGGCGTACAAGGTCGGCCAGCGCATCTGGGAACAGGTCCGCGAGGACGAGCGGCAGCGCCGCGGCGCCGACTTCTCGATGAAGGAGTTCCACACGCGGGCGCTCGACATCGGCGGCGTGGGTCTCGACACGCTGCGTGCCGCTCTGGCATCCGTCTGAATCCGCCGAGGGGCGTCGCTACGGCGGCGCCCCTCGGCCGTGTCGGGGAATGTTTCCCCCTCGCGTAAAGTTCATTCATCCGAATGCAAGGAGATCTCATGGACGCCACCCCCGTCGAACTCGGCCTCGACACCTTCGGAGACATCTCGCGCGGTCCCGACGGATCGCTGCAGAGCGATGCGCAGACCATCCGCAACGTCGTGGAGCAGGCGGTGCTCGCCGACGAGGTCGGGCTGTCGTTCTTCGGCGTGGGGGAGCACCACCGCAAGGACTTCGCGGTGACCAGTCCCGAGATCGTCCTCGCCGCGGCCTCCGCCCGCACGAAGAACATCCACCTGGGCACCGCGGTGACCGTGCTGTCGAGCGATGACCCGGTGCGCGTCTACGAGCGCTTCGCGACGCTCGACGCCGTCTCGAACGGTCGTGCCGAGGTGATCCTCGGGCGTGGATCGTTCATCGAGTCGTTCCCCCTGTTCGGTTACGACCTCAACGACTACGAGCAGCTGTTCGAGGAGAAGCTCGAGCTGTTCTCGCTGCTGCTCGACGAGAAGCCCGTCACCTGGTCGGGGCGCACGCGCGCCGGACTTCAGGATGCCGATGTGTACCCCAAGACCGAGAACGCTCCGAAGGCGTGGGTCGGTGTCGGCGGGTCGCCGGAGTCGGTCGTCCGCGCCGCCCGCTACGGCTACGGTCTCGTCCTCGCGATCATCGGCGGATCCTCCGCCCGCTTCCGTCCTTTCGCCCAGCTCTACCGGCAGTCGCTGCAGGAGTTCGGCAAGCCCGCGATGCCCATCTCGGTGCACTCGCCCGGCCACGTGGCCGCCACGGACCAGCAGGCCTGGGACGAGGCCTACGAGGGCGTCGCCGAGCTCAACACCACGATCGGCCGCGAGCGCGGCTGGCCCGCGTACAACCGCATGCGTTTCCAGCACGACGTCGGCCCCGAGGGGGCGATGTACATCGGTTCTCCCGAGACGGTGGCGGCGAAGATCGCGGCGGCCGTACGGACGCTCGGCGCCTCGCGCTTCCAGATGAAGTTCGCGAGCGGGTCCATCTCGCACGACCGTCTGATGTCGAGCATCGAGCTGTACGGCACGCGGGTGCTGCCGCTCGTGCGCGAGATGCTCGCCGACACGGACTCGGACGCGGCGGTCTCGTGAGCGCGAGCACCGACACGCTCCGGGTGTCCGAGCGCCTCGACGCCCTGCCGTTCACCCGTCGTCACGGGAAGATCCTGGGCGGTTCGGGACTCGGCTGGGCCCTGGATGCCATGGATGTCGGGCTCATCTCGTTCATCATCGCCGCGCTGGCGGCGCAGTGGAAGCTCGAGCCCGCTCAGGCATCGTGGATCGCCTCGGCCGGTTTCGCGGGGATGGCGATCGGCGCGAGCCTCGGCGGTCTCCTCGCCGACCGCTTCGGTCGACGGCAGGTCTTCGCGCTGACGCTCCTCGTCTACGGTGTCGCGACCGGGGCGAGTGCCCTGGTCGGCGGACTCGGTGCGTTGCTCGCGCTGCGCTTCCTCGTCGGACTCGGACTCGGCGCGGAGCTTCCCGTGGCGTCCACGTACGTGAGCGAGTTCGCTCCGGCGCGCATCCGCGGGCGCGTCATCGTTTTCCTCGAGGCGTTCTGGGCCGTCGGGTGGACGGCCGCCGCGGTCATCGGCTACCTCGTGGTCCCCTCCTCGGCGGACGGGTGGCGGTGGGCGTTCGCGCTCGGCGCCGTTCCCGCGGTCTACGCGCTGATCGTCCGCTGGGGCCTGCCCGAGTCGCCGCGCTGGTTGGCCTCCCGAGGACGCAACGCCGAAGCCGTCGCGATCGTGCGGGACCTCGAGGCCGCAGCCGGGCGCGTGTCGCTCGAGCCCTCGAGCGAGGGGGTGGCGGCATCCGCTCCCTCTCCTCGGGCACGCGTGACCGCCCTGTGGTCCCCGGCCCTGCGGGTGCGCACCGCGAGCCTGTGGGTGCTGTGGTTCTGCGTGAACTTCTCGTACTACGGCGCCTTCATCTGGATCCCGACGATCCTCGTGGCCCAGGGGTACGACCTCGTCCGCTCGTTCGGTTTCACGCTCATCATCACGCTCGCCCAGCTGCCCGGGTACGCCGTCGCCGCCTGGCTCATCGAGGCCTGGGGGAGGCGCGCAACGCTCGCGACCTTCCTCGCGGGTTCGGCGATCGCCGCGGTGCTGTTCGGCACGGCTTCGGGTGAGGTCGCCGTGATCGGAACCGGCATGCTGCTGTCGTTCTTCAACCTCGGCGCGTGGGGTGCCCTGTACGCCGCGACGCCCGAGACGTACCCGACGATGTTGCGCGGCACGGGCGCCGGCTGGGCCGCGGGCGTGGGGCGCATCGCCTCGATCGTCGCGCCGCTGTCGGTTCCGCCGTTGCTCGCGGCCGGGGGAGCCCCGCTGCTCTTCGTGGTCTTCGCGGCGTTCTTCGCGGTCGCCGTGGTCGCCGCACTGTTCCTCCGGGAGCAGCGCGGCCGCGCTCTGTCCTGACCCGCTCGCGGGTCCACGCCCTCGAGTGTCCAGAACACGCCGCGAATGTGGCATCCGTTGCGGCGTGTCCTGGACGCTCGAGGGGAGTGACGGCGCGCGTAGGCTCGACGCATGGCATCCGTCCGCTACGTCGCGATCGGCGACTCGTTCACCGAAGGAGTCGGCGACGAACTCCCCGACGGCACCGTGCGGGGGTGGGCCGATCTCGCGGCCCAAGGATGGGCGGATGCCGCGGGCGAACCGATCCAGTACGCCAATCTCGCGATCCGCGGAAAGCTCATCCAGCCCATCGTCGAGCAGCAGCTCGAACAGGCGTTGGCCCTGCGTCCGACCCATCTGTCGTTCAACGGCGGGGGGAACGACATGCTGCGCCCCCGGGCGGACCTCGAGCGGATCGTCGGATTCTTCGAGCACGTGCTGCGGCGCTGCGATGAAGAGGGTGTGCAGCTCATCGTGCTGTCGGGGGCGAACCCCTCGGCGGGACTGCCGCTCGGACGCGTGCTGCAGATGCGCGGAGATCGCCTGTCGACGGCTGTGGAGGAGCGTCTGGCGTCGCGTCCCGACGTGATCACGGCGTACAACTGGTTCGATCGCGAGCTCGCCGGGGGAGAGTTCTGGTCCGTCGACCGCTTGCACATGAACCCCCGCGGACACCACCGGGTCGCCGCGCGCGTCATCGAGGCCGTCGGCCTGTCGGCGCCGTCCGAGTGGTGGCGTCTGCGCGACATCCCCGAGATCGAGCGATTGAGGGGCTCCGCCTACTACCGCGAGCACGTCGCCCCGTGGGTGCGACGGCGGCTCGCCGGCACCTCCTCGGGCGATGGGCGTGCGCCCAAATTCGGCGGCGACTGGGTCGAGCTGCGCCCGGGCGGTTGAGCGGATGCCACGGGGTCGGCGCGTGCGGGCGTCACGGCACCCGTGCGCCGGTGGGTGCGCGACCCCCTGGCGCTCCGGCATGGCCCTGCCTAGGATCGCCCGATGTCCACCTCGAACGCGCGCATTCTGGCCCTGTCCGGCACCGCGATCGCGCTCGGCGCCCTGACGGGGTGCACGGGCGGGGATGCGGAACCGCCCTCGGCGGTTCCCCTCACCCCCTCGCCGACGGTGGCCACGACGACGGCCCCGTCGACCCCGGACCCGTGGGCCGGGTACTTCGACGACGAGGTCGCCGACGCCGAGCCGGGGGAGTACCTCTGGCAGTCGTGGGGGACCTTCGGCGACAGCGGTCACGTCGCTCTCCACCGCAGCGACAATCAGACCATCGAGCCCGGGTCGTACACCGTCACCCTCGACTGTGCGGGACCCGAGATGCTGACCGGCCGCATCTCGACCTCGGCGGGGACCCCCGTGATCGACCCCCTGTCCGTGTCGTGCATGGCTGCGACACCCGTGCCGGTCGACCTCCCCGAGAGGGGGCTTCTCGTCGAGCTCGACAGCGACGGCGTCCCCGGGGCGTTCCTGATCCGCGTGGCCAGGGGCGGGTGACAGCGGTCGTTCGTCACGCCATGGGCGCAGCAGCCCCGCACATAGCATCCGGACAACCGCAGCCGCCACAATGACCCCATGACAACTGCACTCGTCACCGGCACCTCCAGCGGCATCGGCCTCCACACCGCGATCGGACTCGCGCGAACCGGCGTCGACGTCGTCGCGACCGTCCGCGACACGAGTCGCGCCGATGCGCTCCGCACCGCCGCCGCCGCGGCGGGAGTCGAGCTCGACATCCGCGCGCTCGACGTCACCGACGCCGACGGCGCGCGCGACCTCGTGGCCGACGTGGGCCCCGTCGACATCCTCGTGAACAACGCCGGGCGAGGGGCCGTGGGCACCCTGGAGCAGCTCACCGACGAAGACCTCCAGGCGCAGCTCGACACGAACTACCTCTCAGTCGCGCGTCTGACCCGCCTGGCCCTCCCCGCCATGCGCGAACGGGGGAGCGGACGCATCGTGACCGTCACCAGCGTCGGCGGAGCCGTGGGCCAGCCCTTCTCGGACGCGTACTGCGCCGCGAAGTTCGCCGTCGAGGGGCTCATGCAGTCCCTCGCCCCCGTGGTCGCCCCCTTCGGCATCGACGTGTCGATCGTCGAGCCCGGGGCCGTCGCGTCGTCGTTCACCGCCTCGGTCGAGCGGGCGGAGCCGGGCCCCTACGCCGCTCTTCAGCAGGCGTACCTCGACCGGGCGGCGACCTCGTTCGCGAGTGCGCAGTCGGCGGAGGATGCCGCGGAGACCGTCGTCGAGGCGGCCGTCACCGATGCCCCGCGGTTCCGATGGCAGACCTCGGAGTCCGCGCTGCGGTTCGCGGGTCTCTCCCTCGCCGACCTCAGCGGGTCACGCGTGCTCGACGTCACGTCGCACTGGGTGCGCTGACCCTCCGCCGGGCGACGGTGCGTGCCCGTCGCCCGGCGCGGTCTCACGGCGTCGCGTAGTCCGCGATGCGGTTGTCCACCATCCAGTCGTTCGACTGCGTGCGGGCGGCCGAGCCGGTGAACTGCGCGTCCGAGATCATCAGGTACTTTTTCGGGTCCGCGCCGTCGTTCCACGTCGGATCGACCGCGAGCCACTTCCCGTCCACCTGGACCTTGTTCCACGCGTGGCCGCCGCCGTCGAGCACATCGCCGGTGACGACGACGGAGGGGACGCCCGCGGCATCCATCAGGGCCTTGTACGCGGCGGCGTAGCTCGCGCACACACCGGTGTTGCCGTTCTCCGACAGCAGCACGCCGCTCGGGTCCCACGCGTGCGCGAATCCGGACGGGAACCCGAGGGTCGCCTTGCCCGCCTCGAGGGCAGCCTTGTCGTAGCTCGCGGTGTCGACGAGCCACTGGTTCAGAGCGCTGGCTTTGTCCGCTGCGCCCATGTCGGACGTCGTGACCTTCGCGACGGCATCTCCCACGACGGAGGCGATCTCGCCCTGCATGCGCTTCGTCGTCTCCGCATCGTTCGCGTAGCTGACGTAGACGATGTCGCCCTTCACGGTGTACCCGCGGTAGCCGAGCACATAGGGGTTCTGGTAGACCGCTTCGCCGATCGCGTCACTGAGCTCCGGCATCCCGGCGCGATCCACATAGGCCGAGACGTCGATCGCGTCTTCGCGCGCGACGAGGTTCGCGGCGAGGTATCTCGTGAACTCATCGGTGCCCGAAACGGGGTAGTCGACGTCGGGTGCCGTGGTCGACGGCGTGTACTGGCTGGGATCGCCCTGGATGGGCGCGGAGATCGTCGTGACCTGGGGGAGTCCTGTCGTGGGCAGCTCGGCCTTCACCCGCTCGTTGAAGGCGTTGATCTGCGCTTTCGCCGCGTCGACGTCCCTGACCGTGAGGTACATCGGCCATCCGAGACCGGTGCCCAGCCCGCTCAGGTGCATCCGCACGCCTTCTTTCTGCAGGGCCACGTCATCGGGGTCGATGTAGGCCGCCGTCTGGCGCGTCGCCCCGTCCACGGACGTGAAGAAGAAGCGGGTCGAGATCTTGTCGAGAGAGTCGACGATCTGCCCGTTGGGGAACTGCTGCGTCTTGAGGTAGAGCGGGATCTCCTGGGGGAGGGATGCCGCAACGGTGTTGGCATCGGTCGGCTGCATCGCCGAGAAGCCCGTCCCGTCCGTGGCGATCACACCGTACTCGTACTCGCTCGTGTCGTTGTCGAGCGCGTTCACGGCACCGCCGTTGTCTGCCTGCCCCTCGATCTCGGCGGCGCTCCACATCGCGTACGTCCGAAGGCCCTGGTTCTGCTCCTGCTCCACCGTCTCGCGCTCGCCGGAGAAGGGATCCCTGATCGGGGGAGACCACGTCGGAACCTTCGTCGAGCCGACCAGCCACACCTGCCGGCGCTCGCCGTCCCACGACGACACCGCGACGAGGTACTCCGTCGCTCCCGGCACGGCGTCCCACGACATCTGGAGTGTGCCGTTGGGATTGACGCCGTAGTTCACCTGCGGCATCGCCAGCGGCCGCGCCACGCGGAAGGGGTGCACGATCGGCTTCTCGAGCGGGGCACCGGCCTCATCGAGCTTCTGCACGAGGTAATACGTGTCGTGCACGCCCCACGCCGACCGGCCGCCGTTGATCTCGAACTCGCGGTCGTCGGGATTGTCGATCGTGTCCGTTTCCCAGTGGAACCGGAGATTGGAGGCGCCGAGCCCCGGCTCGATCTCCACGTCGCGGTCGTGCTGGTGCGCGGTGTAGTCGGCGTGATGGGTCAGGCTGGAATCCGTGAAGAGCTCGAACGCGAAAGACGTGTCGCGTTCGTCGCCGTTCTCGGCGGCCTCCGCATCGAGGTCGTAATCGGCGGGGAAAGTGAACGTCTGGTTGATATCGACGTTGTCCTGCAGCGGCGCCCACGCATAGGCCCAGTCGTCCTGCGTGGTGAGCTGAGGTCCCGTCAAGGCGGGGAGGCCCCACACGAAGAACGCCGCCACGGCGACGACGACCGCGGAGAACCCGCCCACGAGACCGACGATGAGGCCGGTGCGGCGCTTCTTCGGCGGATTCTGGGCATCCCCGGTCGCCGCCGCGACGCCGGGCTGGGCGCCCGCCGCGTTGTCAGCGGAGACCAGGGGGTGGATGTGCTCCGTCCATCGCCCGTCGCGCCAGTAGCGCAGCTGCGTGCCCGGGCTACCGGGATCGGGATACCAACCCTCGGGAGGCGCAGCGTCGCTCATCGTCATCCGTTTCTTCCGTCTGTACAAAGGCCCGCCGTATTGTACGAAATCGGCGTGAATGGCGACGAGGACTTGAACCGTGCGCGTCCCTCGTTCTTTCTCCCGAGCCTTTCCGGGTTTGCACGGGGAATGCGTCTGCGGGACGGGCACCGGCCGTCGTCCTGACGGCATCCCGTTCGAGCAGGACCCGAGGTGGAGGAGGGCCATTCGCATTTAAACTGACATAATGTGCATTATCGGCTTATACGCGAACGCGGCGGATACAGCCCTCGACCGCGCACATCACAGCGCCCGCGCAAAACGCCGCCGCATTATGTCCCTCGCGCGCATTCCGCACCAGCCCCGGTATCCGCGACCCGGGCGCGCGTACGTTCCGAGAAGGGAAAGGTGCCCGATGCGCGTACCGCCTCGATGAGCCGAAGGACCTGATGAGCCAGTCGATCGACGCCGCGATGCTGCACTCCGGCGACATGCTCGGCGGGCGCTACATCCTGTCCGAACGCGTCGGCGCCGGCGGCATGGGTCGCGTCTTCCGCGCGCGCGATACGGTGCTCGGCCGCGACGTCGCGATCAAACTGTTCCACACCGATCACACGGGCGAACTCGAGCCCTCGCGTCGCCTGTCCGAGGCGCGCGTCCTGGCCGCCTTCGATCACCCGTCGCTCGTCACGCTGTACGACGCCCGCCTCGACGGCGGAGACCACGTGTATCTCGTCATGGAGTTCGTCGACGGGCCCTCTCTGCAGCGGCGGATCGAGCAGGACGCGCTGGAACCGGCGTTCGTCGCCGATCTCCTCGTCGACCTCGCCCGGGGCCTCGCCGCCGTGCACGCCACCGGCGTCGTCCATCGCGACGTGAAGCCGTCGAATGTGCTCCTGCGCCCCACCCGGCACTCCCCGTACGGCTTCGAGGCGGTGCTCGCCGACTTCGGCGTGGCCCACCTTGTCGACGCCGCCCGTCTGACGACCCCGGGCACCGTGATCGGGACGGCGGCGTATCTCGCGCCCGAACAGGTCCGCGGCGATCCCCCTCAGCCCGCTTCCGACATCTACGCCCTCGGGCTGCTCACCATCGAGGCGCTCACGCGCCTCCACCCGCACAGCGGCGGAACCCTGCAGGAGACGGTGCTGGCACGCCTGTCCCGCGCGCCGTCGGTCCCGCCCGCCCTCGGGAACGAATGGACGTCGCTGCTCACCGCGATGACCGCTTTGGACCCCTCCGATCGCCCCACAGCCGCGGCGGTCGCCGATCGGGCGACGGCCTTGGCCCGCGCGACGCAGACCGGGATTCGGGATGCCGCCGAGCTCGACATCCTCGACCTCTTCGGCCTCGAGACGGCCCCGTGGACACCTCTCCCCGACGCCGAGGCCCCCGACGCCGACGTAGACGACGTCGAGGTCGCCGACGTCGCAGGAGACGGCGTCGACGGAGACCGCGTCGATAGACACGACACCGCGGGCAGTGACGCCGAGACCGCCCCCGCCGAGACCGCCCCCGCCGACGCGCCTTCAGCCCCCGTCGCGCGGAGACGATCCGCACTCCGCAGACGCCCCACAATCCGGCCCTCCTGGCTGGGTGCCGCAGCCCTGGCCGTGGCCCTCATCGTCGGCGGACACGTCCTCGCCCTGTCGCTCCTCGCACCCCGTCAACAGGTGACCGAGATCGCTCCCTCGCCCGCGCCGGCCGCGCCGGCCGCGCAACAGGTCGCCGTCACCGATCCGCGCTGACGAACCGGCGACGGCGCTCAGCCTCTGACGGGTCGGCGCGCGGCGGCTCAGCGCAGAACGAGGGTCTGCGCGCGCACGCGCATCTTCTTCGCGACGTTCTGCGCCGAGCCGTCCGAGACCATGGCCCAGTTCTTGCCGAGCAGGTAGCTCGTGACCTCGCCGCTCTTCACGACCGTCTGGGCGTCGAACCACTTCTGCGCCTCGTCGGGCGTGGCGAAGACCGCGATGGTCTGCGTCCGCCCGGACACCCCGGCGCAGTCGATGGAGGACGTGGCGAGCGACAGCCCGGAGTCCGTCGGGTTCGCGCAGGTGCCGCCCGCGGCGACGTACGCATCGACGACGGCCTGAGCGGTGTCGAAGCTCGACGCGTTCGCATCGTCGATGGCGGCCGCGTCCTTCTCGAGGTCCTCGGCGAAGTCGTCATCGTCGCCGTCGCCGTCGTCGTCACCGTCATCGACCTGCGCGCTCGACGACGGGGCTGCCTTCGGCGCGTCGCCGCCGGTCGCCGGTGCCGGGCTCGAGCATCCGGTCAGTCCGAACGCGGCCGCGGCCACGATGATCGTGGCGCCCAGCACCCACGGCGTCTTCTTCTCCCGCAACGTGCGCACGTGTCTCCCTTTCGTTGGCTGACGACCCGCGGACTCTCCACGGTCCGCGGCCGTCAGCCGATGCTATCGGCGGCCCGCCGGCCCGCACGGCCCGCGCCGTGTAACGATTCGATCGCGCGAGGATCGCAGTACGCTCGGAGGGATGCCTCCCCTCGCCGTCGCGCCCCCTCCCCCGTTCCGCGCGTGACCGGCGTCTTCACCGGCTTCGCGGTCGTCGGGCTCGCGGTGGTCGTCGGCTACGTGATCGCCCGCATCGATCTCCTGGGTCCCCACGCGCGGCACGTCCTCAGCCGCCTGACGTTCTTCGTCCTGTCGCCGTTCCTGCTGTTCACCGTGCTCGCGACGGCCGACGTCGGCACCCTCTTCTCGGCGCTGCTTCCCGTGTCGATGATCACCGCGGCCGTCATCATCGGCGTCTACGCCCTCGTCTCGGCGCTGATCCTCCGACGTCGCGTCGGCGAGACGGTGATCGGCGCGCTGTCGGCGGGACAGGTGAACAGCAACAACATCGGCATCCCGATCTCGCTCTACATGCTCGGCAACGCGGCCTACTCCGCCCCGGTGATCCTCTTCCAGTTGCTCGTACTCATGCCCATCGCCCTGTCGGTCCTGGATGCCGCGACCTCGGGCTCGCGGTCGCCGTGGCGCATCCTCCGGCAGACGGCGAAGAACCCGATGCTCATCGGCTCGGCCCTCGGCGTCCTGGTCGCGGTGCTCGGGATCGACCTGCCGCCGATCGTGTTCGACCCGCTGCACCTCATCGCGGGCGCGTGCGTGCCCGTCCTGCTGATGTCGTACGGCATGTCGCTCTTCGGTCAGCGCGTGCTCACCGAGCCCGGCCGCCGCCTCGACGTGATCATCGCCTCCGCTCTGAAGCTCGTCGCGATGCCCGCGCTGGCCTGGCTGGTCGCGACGTGGTTCGGGATGCCCGCCGATCAGGTGTTCATCGTCGTCGTGCTCGCGGCGCTGCCGACCGCGCAGAACGTCTTCACCCTCGCGCAGCGCTACGGCGTGGGCGAGATCCTCTCGCGCGACGTCGTGTTCATCTCGACGATCGGATGCCTGCCCGTGCTTTTTACGGTCGCACTCCTGCTGGACCGCTCCCCCGCGTGACCGCCCGCGACGACGCGTTGGCGAGACTCTCACCCTCGGGTCTAAGGTGAGCACTGTTCTCAGCTTTCACTCAGAAAGGCTCGCCATGTCGCCCTCGTCCACGACCAGCCCCGTCGTCGGAGCCGTCCGCACCGCCCTCGGGATCAGCGGCGCGCTCTCGCTCGTGATCGGTCTGCTGATCCTCATCTGGCCGGGCCGCACCGCGCAGGTCGCGGTCGGCATCATCGCGGTGTACGTCATCATCGCGGGACTCGTGAACATCGGCATCGGCCTGTTCTGGCGCTCCGGGTGGGCGCGGATCGGCTACATCGCGCTCGGCGTGCTGTTCATCGTCGCGGGCATCTTCTCCTTCGCCAACCTGGCGGCCGCGGCCGCGTGGTTCGGCGTCTTCATCGGCACCCTCATCGGCATCCTGTGGATCATCGAGGGCGTCGTCTCCCTCACCACCGCGAGCCACGACTCGAAGGCGCGCGGATGGACGATCTTCTTCGCGATCGTCAGCATCCTCGCGGGGATCTTCGTGCTGATCGCACCCCTCTTCGCCGGCCTCACCCTGTTCCTGCTCATCGGCATCTCGCTGGTCGTCCTCGGCGTCTTCCAGATCGTCCGGGCGATCCAGTTCGGCAAGGCCGCGTAACACCGACGAAGAAGGGGCCGGATGCCCTGGCATCCGGCCCCTTCCCACGTCACGACGTCGGTAGGTACCGGCGCCACCAGTCGAGGACCGCGTCGAAGCGCTGGACCCGGTGCTCGGGACGACCGCCGCGTGTGAGCTCGTGGTCCTCACCGGGGAAGATGAGCATCTCGGCCTCGGTCCCCTGCTGCTTCAGCGCCGCGTAGTAGCGCGTCGCCTGCTCGAGCGGGCAGCGGAAGTCGAGCTCCGAGTGCAGCACGAGCGTCGGCGTCATCACTCGATCGACCACCGCCATCGGGCTCTGCGCCGCGATCTGCTCGGGGTCGGTGCCGACGTACTCCTGCCCGAAGAACGAGCCGATGTCGCTCGACCCCGGGAAGGCGGTCGGGTCGAGGAATCCGCGCTCCACGATCGCGCCGGCGAAGCGGTGATCGTGGGCGATGACCCAGGCCGTCATGTATCCGCCGTACGAGCCGCCCATCACGCCGACCCGGTCGCCGTCCAGGCGCGGATCCGCGGAGACGACACCGTCGAAGAAGTCCATGACGTCGAAGTAGTCGAGCGTGCCCATCCGCTGCCGGATCGAACGCCCGTGCTCCCGGCCGTAGCCGGCGCTTCCGCGCGGGTTGCTGTAGACCACGGCGTAGCCGGCGTCGACGAGCACCTGCGTCTCGTCGAAGAGGTGCACCCCGTACGAGGCGTACGGTCCGCCGTGGATCTGGAGGATGACCGGGAACGGCCCCTCCCCCTCGGGAACGGCGACCCACCCGTGCACGGGGTAGCCGTCGCGGCCGGTGATCTCGTGCTCGACCGGGATGACGACCCCGCGCTCACGCGCCGCCGCACCGAAATCGGTCACGGCGCGCATTCCCGCGACCGCGTCCACGACCACGAGCTCGCCGAACGACTCGGGCGAGGCGACGGATGCCACGACCCGGCCGTTCGCCGCGGCGTGGCCGCTGGCCTCGAGGTCTCCCCCGAGCAGCTCGACGACATCACCCCGGCGCGTGACGCGCAGCAGGCGGAGGCGACCGCGGGTGCGGTCCTGCACGATCGCGTCGTCGCCGTCGAAGGAGATGTGGCTGCCGCCCTCGCCGAGGTCGATCGTCTCGGGGTCGGTGAGGCGACGCGGACCCGCGGGCTCGAGTGCGAAGAGCGCGACCCCGGGGGCGACGAAGTCGACGCCCTCGGCGCCGACGTCGTTCGCGAGCACGAAGACGGTTCCGTCGGGCGCCGTCGCGACCTCGGCGATCGAGAGGTCGGCCTCGCGCCCGAGCACCTCGCGCTCGGCGCCGTCCTCGACCGAGACGGCGACCAGCCGGTCGCGCAGATCGCGCCGATCGGTCTCGATGACGTCGGGCACGCTGAGCAGCTCGACGCCGTCCTGCGTCCAGACGACACCGTTCCAGCTCGTCTCGCCCTCGGTGAGGCGGAGCGGCTCGGCGGCGACCACCCACTTCTCGGGCTTGTCGAGGGCCGGAGCCGGGGCGTAGAACGGCTCCGCCTCGGTGGAGGGCGCGTCCACGACGAAGAGGTGGGTCGGGCGGTCGAGATACCCCAGCCCGTTCGCGTGCCAGCGGATGCCGGTGATCCGACGCGGCGGCTCGGCCGCGGCATCCCGTCCCTCGACGGTGCCGTACCGGCCGGGCTCGGGGACGCGCGCCGCGAAGGCGAGGCGACCGCCGTCGGGCGACCATGCGAGATCGGTGACTCCCCCGGCCTGGTCGGTGACCTGGACGGGCTCGCCCCCGGTCGCCGTGACGACGAAGACCTGGGCGCGGCCGCGATCGTCCGCGCGGAGGAAGGCGATCGTGCTGTCGTCGGGCGAGAGCCGCGGCGAGCGGTCGGCGACCCCGCGCGTGAGACGTCGCGGACGCCCGTCGGGCAGCTCGACGCGCCACAGCTGTCCCACGCCGCGATCGGCGGCGAGATCGGGCCGCGAGGTGGCGAAGACGGCGAAGCCGCCGTCGGACGAGAGGGTGGGACGTCCGACCGAGATCAGCGCCTCGATGTCGACGGGGCGCATGGTCACTCGCCTCCGAACGAGCCCGTGTCCCCGACGAGGCGCGTGTTGTCGGCCGGCACCGGGTCGACCGCGGCGTGGGCCACCTCGGCGGCGAACTCCGACACGTTGTAGAGCTTGCCGGCGTCCTCGCGGCGTGCCGAGATGGCACCGGGGTTCGCCCGCTCGAGGAGGGTCGCCGTGATCGTGCCCTCGATCATGTCGCCCGAGACGACCGTGAAACCGATGCCGCGCTCCGCGAGAGCGGGGATCTTCTCGCGCAGGGCGTCCTCGCCGGCACGCTTCGACAGGGCGACGGGCTCGTACTCGGGCATCGTCGGGGTGGTGCGGATGAAGTGCGCCTGGTGGCTCGTGACGAAGACCACGCGGGCATCGGCCTTCAGCAGCGGCAGCGCCGTTTCGAGCACGTTGACCTGCGCGTCGCGGTTGAGCAGCAGCGCGTAGTCCTCGGCCATGCCCGACTCCATACCACCCGAGGCGTTCAGCACCAGGATGTCGAGGCCTCCGAAGGTGCGCTCGACCTCGTCGAACATCGCCTTCACCGACTCCGGGTCGGTGAGGTCGGCCCCCACCACGAGCGCCTCGACGCCCAGCTCGCGCAGCTGCGTCGCAAGCTTCTCGGCGCGCGGGGCCTTGTTCCGGAAGTTGATGACGACGTTCGCGCCGGCCTCGGCGAAGTAGCGGACGGTGTCGGCGCCGATGCCGCGCGACGAGCCGGTGACGAGGGCGGTCTTGCCGCTCAGGGAGCCGGACGGAAGGGTCTGGGACACGGATTCTCCTGACGATTCGTGATCGAGCCGCGCGCCGACGACGGCACAGACGACCTTCCCACCCTACCGAGCCGCACCGGCTCCGCTCCGGGGTATCGACGCGTCACGAGCGTGTCGGATCACCGTGCTACGTTCGGCCGCGGAGGCCCCCGCCATGATTCGCTCGATTGCGCCGCGTCATCCGTACTTCGCCGCCGGCGAGCCCCCTCGGGTGCTCGCGCACCGCGGTCTCGTCACCTCGGATGCCGCGGCGCTCGGCATCGTGGACAACTCTTTCGCGGCGGTCGCCGAGGCGCACGCCGCCGGCCTCGCCTACGTCGAGTCGGACTGTCACCTCACGGCCGACGGCACCGTCGTGCTGTTCCACGACGACGATCTCGAGCGGGTGACCGGCGACCCGCGGCGGATCGCCGACGTCCGGCTGCACGAGCTCGAAGAGGTGATGTCCGACCGGGGCGGGCTGATCACGCTCGAACAGGCGCTGGAAGCCTTCCCCGAGACTCGCTTCAACCTCGACGTCAAGGCCGAGGCGGCGGCTGAGCCCGTCGGCCGCCTCGTGGCCCCCCAGGCGCATCGGGTCCTTCTGACGAGTTTCTCCGACGAGCGGCGGCGCCGAGCGCTCGCCGCCGCCGCGAGCGCCGGCGCCGCCCTGGCTCCCGCGACCTCGCCCGGTTCGGCGACGGTCGCCCGGATCGTCGCCACCGTGACGACGGGCATCACTCCCCTCGCGCGTCGGGCCCTCCGCGGGATCGACGCCCTTCAGATCCCGGAGCGACAGGGCCGTGTGCGGGTGCTGTCCCCTCGGCTGGTCGAGGCCGCGCACGCGGCGGGTGTCGAGGTGCACGTCTGGACCGTGAACGACGTCGACGACATGACGCGTCTCCTGGATGCCCGCGTGGACGGCCTCGTGACCGACCGCGGCGACGTCGCGCTCGCGCTCGTGAACGCCCGGTGAACGCGAGGGGTGCTGAGCATCGCCTGTGAGTTCTGCCTGCGCGCGCTCATTTCGAATAAAGCGCACAGGTGCGGTCGTTATACATGGGGACCGACGAGAGGACCACACAATGGCAGATCGCAGTCTTCGAGGCATCCGACTCGGCGCACAGAGCCTTCAGAGCGAAGACGGGGTCGTTTTCCACGACCGCGCGCAGCACACCTACGCCTGCAGCACGTGCGGGCGCGAAACCGTCCTGACCTTCGCGGCCGACGCCGAGGTTCCGCCGTCCTGGGAGTGCCGCACCTGTGGTGCGGAGGCGCTCCTGCGGATCGGTGAGGGAACCGCGACCGTCGACCACAGCGACGACAAGGCACCGCGCACGCACTGGGACATGCTCCTGGAGCGCCGTACGATCCCCGAGCTCGAGGAGCTGCTCGAGGAGCGCCTCGCCTTCGTCCGCGCGCGTCGCGGAGCGGGAGACCAGAAGATCAGCGCCTGACGCTGACCACCGAGTTCAGACGTCGATCCCTTCGGGGGTCGGCGTCTTTCTCGTTCTCCGCGAGCGCACCGCGACCACGGCGCCGACGATCACGAGGGCGAGGAGCGATCCCCCGCCCACCACGATCTTCACGGCCGGGCCGACCACCACGGCCGGGGTGAGACCCGTCCGAAGCGGTACGTCGGTGAGCATGTGGCCGGCGGTGTCGACGGGGAGCTCATCCAGGGTCGATCCGTCGGGGGCGATGACCTGGCTGGTGCCCACCGTGGAGATGTTCACCACGGAACGGCCCGTCTCGATCGCGCGCATACGGGCGAAGGCCAGCTGCTGGAGGTTCTCGTCGGTGCCGCGGAAGTCCGCGTTGTTCGTCTGGAACATGTAGATCTCGGCGCCGTCGGCGGCTCCGTCCCAGACGACGTCGTCGTAGATCACGTCGAAGCAGATCGCGAGCCCCACACCGATGCCGTTGAGGTCGATCAGCGGTCGCGCGGTGCCCGGGGTGTACTCCCGACCGATCAGCCCGATGAGATCGGGGGCGAACGGTTCCCAGAACGACCGGTCGGGAACGTACTCCCCGAACGGCACCGGATGCCGCTTGTCGTACGTCTGCTCCGGCCCACCGCCGGCCGTCCACAGCAGCGACGAGTTGAACAGCGCGGATCCCCTCTCTGTGACCGCGGACACGATCAGCGGGGCGTCGACGCGGCGGGAGAGCTCGCCGAGGACCCCGGCGGTCTGCGACGACGTGGTGGGATCGGAGTCGACGCCGCCCTCCGGCCACAGCAGCACGTCCATGTCCTGACCGAAGAGAGGAGCGGATGCCGCGAGCTGGGCGTTCAGCACCGCGCCGCGCGGGCGCTGGTCGAAGTATCCTGCGGGCCCATTCCCCTGCACGGCGCCGACGCGCAGCGACCCGGCGGCGGTCGTGGGGAACTGCGGCAACGCGAGGAGGACGACGAGCAGCACGGCCGCGGGGACCGCGCGCCGGAGATCCTGGAACCGCCCCGCCCGGACGAGTTCGATCAGCATGGCGCACAGCGCCACGACGAGGAACGTCAGACCCGACATGCCGACCCACGACGCGACCTCGGCGAACGGACCGTTCACCTGGGACACGCCGATGCGCCCCCACGGGAACCCCCCGTAGGGCCAGGACCCGACGATCTGCTCGCGCAGGGTCCACAGACCCGCGACGAGCGCGGGAAGCAGCAGCAGACGGCCGACGAGCCCCGGCGCCAGACGCGGCAGCCAGCGGTAAGCCAGGGCGATCGGCACGGCGAAGACCGCTGTCAGCAGCGCCTCCAGCGTCGAGAGCGCGATCCACGGGATGGGCCCGAGATAGCGCGCGGTGAAGAGGAGGTTGACCGAGAAGAAGGTCGCGCCGAAGAGAGCTCCCACCAGCACCGCCGGCCAGAAGCGTCGTCCCGCGAGGGCGACGAGGGCCATCGCGACGGCGGGGAAGGCCATCGGCCACCAGGCGAGAGCGGGGTACGCCGTGACGAGCAGCAGCCCCGCGGCAGCGGAGAGAGGCGCGGCGACCCCCAGCGGGACGATCGGTCGCGGCGGGACGGCGAGGGGCACCCGTCCAGCCTAAATCGCGGCGGCGAGGCCCGCGCTCACGCGGAGGTGTACGCGACGATCCCGCGACGCACCGCGTCAAGGGCCGTGCGCGCGGTCTTGGCGAGCTCCGGCTCGGCGACGAGCGAGATCTGATCGAGCAGATCGATGGTCTGCTTGGCCCACCGGACGAAGTCCCCCGCGGCCATGTCGGCGAGCGTCAGCACGCTGTCCAGCGGAAGACCTCTCGCCCAGCCGTGCATCGCCGGGGCGAGGCCCGAGGCGGGCGCCTCCGAGCCCGGGAGGCGATGGTCGCGTTCGAGGTCGTCCAGCTCCTGCCAGAGCGTCTGGGTGGCGTCCAGGGCCCCACGGAAGGCGCCCCGGGGGAGACCACGCTCCCCCGGCCCCGCCTCGTCGCGTCGCGGCTCGTACACGAGACAGCACGCCAACGCGGCCAGCGAGGGAGCATCGAGGTCGTCCCACAGGCGCTGTCGCAGGGACTCCGCGACGAGCAGATCGCGTTCGCCGTAGATGCGGCGCATCGTGCGTCCCGCCGGGGTGAGCACGGTCCCGCCGTCCTCGTCGACCGCCACGTACTCGAGCGCGGCGAGCACCTCGACGACCCGGTCGAACACGCGCGCCACGGTCCCGGTGCGCTGGTCGATCTGCTGACGGGTCTTGTCGGTGCTGCGCTTCAGCTTCCAGTACCGCTCGGCCCACCGGGCGTGCGCCTCGCGGTCGGGGCACGAGTGACAGGGATGCCGCTGCATCCGCCGCCGGAGGGACTGGATCTGCTGCTGCCGCTCGTCGCGCAGGCGACGGGGCGCCGTGGCGTCTCGACGGTTGATCTTCTCGAGGTCGCTGAGCTCGCGACGGATCGTGGAGTACTCGCGGAAATCCCCGCGGTCGCACGTCATCGCCGCCGCGTAGCCGGCGAGGGACTCCTCGGCCTCTTTCACCTGTCGCGCGAGCCCGACGACCGAACGGTCGGCCTGGAACTGGGCGAAGGACGACTCGAGGATCTCGCGGGCCCGTGACCGCCCGAACTGGTCGATGAGGTTGACGGCCATGTTGTAGGTCGGCCGGAAGCTCGAGTTGAGCGGGTACGTACGCCTCGAGGCGAGGGATGCCACGGACTGGGGGTCGAGTCCCTCCGTCCACTGGACCACGGCGTGTCCCTCGACGTCGATCCCGCGACGGCCCGCGCGTCCGGTGAGCTGCGTGTACTCCCCTGACGTGATCGCGACGCGGGCCTCGCCGTTGAACTTCTCGAGCTTCTCGAGGACCACGGTGCGCGCGGGCATGTTGATGCCGAGCGCGAGGGTCTCGGTGGCGAAGACGACCTTGACGAGCTTGCGCCGGAACAGTTCCTCGACGACCTCTTTGAAGGCGGGGAGGAGACCCGCGTGGTGAGAGGCGATGCCGCGCTCGAGGTTGTCGCGCCACTCCCAGAAGTGAAGGACGGCGAGGTCTTCGTCTTTGAGCGTGAACGTCAGCTCATCGACGATCTGACGGATCTCGACGCGCTCCTCGGCCGAGGTGAGCCGCACGTTCGCGCGGCGCAGCTGCTGCACGGCCGCGTCGCAGCCGGCGCGGCTGAAGATGAAGAAGATCGCCGGGAGCAGGTGGTTGCGCTGCAGCAGCTCGACCACCTCGGGGCGGTCGATGCGCTCGATACGCGGACCCTGCGACGCCCGCACCGGCTTGTGACCGCCCCGGCGCTGGTGGGCGTGCCGTGGCCCGCCCGCGTGACGCTGCGAGCGGTACTCCTGGGCGCGGCGGTTGTTCTCGTATCCTCCGGCGTTGCCACCACGGATCCGCAGCAGTTCCTGATTGACCTGCGCGGTCGCGACGCCCGCCCGGTCGTCGAAGAGGGGAAGGAGGTCTCCGCGCACGAGCACGTGTTGTTCGAGCGGCACGGGCCGGGTCTCGGAGACGATGACCTCGGTGTCGCCGCGCACGGTGTCGAGCCAGTCGCCGAACTCCTCGGCGTTGGACACGGTCGCCGACAGCGAGACGAGCTTGACCGACCGCGGAAGGTGGATGATGACCTCTTCCCACACCGCCCCGCGGAAGCGGTCGGCGAGGTAGTGCACCTCGTCCATGACGACGAAGCGGAGACCGCGCAGCGCCGGAGAGCTCGCGTAGAGCATGTTGCGCAGGACCTCGGTGGTCATGACGACGATGCGCGCGGAGGCGTTGATGTTCGTGTCACCGGTGAGGAGTCCGACCTCGTCGTCGCCGTAGACCTCTTGCAGCTCGTGGAACTTCTGGTTCGACAGCGCTTTGATCGGTGTCGTGTAGAAGGCCTTGTCGCCGGGCTCGAGCATCGCGAGGTGGATCGCGAACTCGCCGACGATGGTCTTGCCGGCGCCGGTGGGGGCCGCGACGAGGACGCTGCGCCCGTCCTCGAGGGCGTGGCATCCCGCGATCTGGAAGTCGTCGAGCTCGAAGCTCTGTGCGTCGGCGAAGTCGGCCGTGTGAGGGTGCGCGGAACGGGCCGAGGCCCGCGCGAAGCGATCAGCCGGGCTGAGTCCGCTCACGCCCTCGGTCCCAAAAGGCCCTCAGCGGCCATCCGGCGAGCCTTGCGACGGTCGAACAGCATCGAGACGCCCGCGGCCGCGAAGAAGAGGACGACCAGGATGCCGGCGAGCATGAGCATGCTCACGATGTCGGCGGCCGGGGTGGCGAGAGCGGAGAACAGCGTGGCGATGAGCACCGCGACGCGCCACCCCTTGAGGATGGCTTTTCCGCTCATCACACCCGCGACGTTCAACGCGACGAGGAAGACAGGGAGGACGAAGGCCACGCCGATGACCAGCATCAGCTTGAACACGAAGTCGTAGTAGTCGGCCGCGTTGTAGAGGTTCGCCGCGCCGTCGGGAGTGAAGCTCCACATCAGCTCGATCACGTGCGGGACGATCATGACCCCGACGTAGCACCCGCCGAAGAACAGCGGCACCGCGGACGCGACGAAACCGATGGTGTAGCGGATCTCCTTGCGCGTGAGGCCCGGCATGATGAAGGCCCAGATCTGCCACAGCCAGATCGGGGCAGACAGGAAGATGCCGATCGTGAAGGCGATCCGCATGCGCAGATCGAACGCGGAGGTCACCGCGGTGAAGTTGATGGCCGAGAGGTTGTCGCCACGCTGCGCGGCGATGTCGCGCACGGGACCCGTGATCCATTCGATGACGGGAGACGTGATCGCGAAGGCCACGATCATCCCGATGACCAGAGCCGCGGCGGCGATCATCAGCCGCTTGCGCAGCTCGATGAGGTGGGCGCCGATCGACATGCGCTTGTCGCGCCGCGGGCCCTCCGGCACGTCGATCCGCGGCGGTCCTGCTGTTGTCACGCCTTAAACGGAGGTGTCGTTCGGCTTGCGCTGCTCGGGTGCGGCTGCCGTGGCGGTGCCGACCTCGGTGGCACGCGGTGCATCCGTCGCCTCGGCGGACATCTCGTCGTCGCGCTTCATCTCTTTCATCTCGTTCTTGAAGACACGAGCCGACTGACCGACGCTCTTCGCCAGCGCCGGAAGCTTCGTCGCGCCGAACAGAAGGAGAATGACCGCGAGAACGATCAGCAGGTGTACTCCGGTGATTCCCTGGAACATGATGACTCCTCGTCAACCTCGGGGGTGATCGTCAGTCTAACCCGAGGATGTGGGCGGGAGCCGGGAATACGGGCGAGGTTCACCCGGGTGATTTGCCGGCGTACTGGGCGAGACCGGCCGCGGCCCACGCCGCCGCCGCGCGCCGCGCCCCGGTCGGTTCGAGCAGTTCGACGTCGCCGCCCCGCCGCGCTGCGAGCCGTTTCAGGCTCTGCTCGTCGGCCAGGCGGAGCGAGGCGATGGAGGCGTCGCCGTCATCGACGATGTCCGCGCGCTCGAGGTAGTCCGCCAGCAGCGGCGCCACGTCCCGGGGGAAGCGGAAGCGCGCGACGACCTCGTCGTCGGCGGGAGCGAAGAGCTCGGGAACCGGATCGGCGCCGTGCACCGCCGGGATGTCGGTCAGCTCGGGATCGCTCACGCGGTCCAGGTGGAACGTCCGCACGGCTTGCCTCGTGTGGCACCAGCCCTGCAGGTACCACTGGTCGTTGGCGATGTGGACCTTGATCGGATCGACCGTGCGCAGGGTCGGTCGCGCGCCCGGAGCGCGATAGGTGAAGCTGACCGCGACCCGGGCACGCAACGCGCGATCCACGACCTCGCGCACGCCGTCGACCGGCCCCGGGGCGACGATGACCGCGGGCGGAGCGGACGAGGCACCGCGCGAGAGCTTCGCCAGCAGCCCCGTCACGAGCTCGTTGTCGGCGACGCCGGGGAGGGTGCGCGCGAGCTGCAGTCCGGCCAGGAGCGCCGCCGCCTCGCGAGCGGTCAGGCGCGGAGAGCGTTCGAGCCCGACCGTGTTCGTCATCGCGATGACGTCCTCGCGCTCGAGCAGGTCCCAGTCGATGTCGAACAGTTCGTTCGGCAGCTGCCAGTAGCCGCGTTCGCCCGGAAGGCCGATCACCGTCAGCCGCTCGACCATCGCACGCATCTGGGCGGGCGCGACGTCGAACTCTCTCGCCGCCTCGGCGACCGAGACCTCGCCCTTGCCGAGGAGATACGGCACGAGCTGCAGGAGAAGAGCGGCGCGATCCAGCGCCTGCAGGGGACGATCCAGGCTCACGCGTCGCCTCCGTGCAGCACGAGCGTGGCTTCGAGCCGGCGGATCACTTCGTCGCGGAGGCTCGACGGTTCGACCACACGGACCTCGGGCCCGTAGGACGCGAGTTCGTCGGCGAACACGTGCAGATCGACGTAGGGCACGACGACGCCCTGGGGCGCGGGCAGGGCGCGGCGCGCCAGCCGCAGGGAGGCCTCGGTCCCCGGATGCACCTCGAGGAGGGCTCGCTGACGGTCGGCCACGCCTTCCAATCCGGCGAGGGCTCGCTCCCCGGCCCCGACGCGGAGGGCCGGCGGGAACTTCTCCCGTGTCAGGGTCACATCGCCCACGACCCGGGACAGCAGGAAGGTGCGATCGGCATCCATCGTCAGATCGAAACCGAAGACATGCCAGCGCGCCTCGTACTCGACGAGGGCGAGCGGCCGGATCCGTCGCTCTCGCGGGCGGGGCTCCCCCGGACGCAGGTACGAGAACGTCACCGCGCGGCACTCCTCGATCGCGCGCTGGAACGCCGGGAAGGACGCGTCGCGGACACGGATGCGCGGGGCGTAGCCGATGATCGGCTCGTCGACGGGGATGCCGAGGGCGCGGATCTTACGAAGACCGCTCCGGGCGTCCGCGGAGAGCGATTCGCTTCCCCACACGTCACCGGCGATGTTGAGCAGGGCGATCTCGGCGGGGCTGAACGAGATGTCCTCCGGCAGCGCGTACTCCGCCGTCGGAACGCGATACCGCGCCTCGCGAAGATCGTCGGGGTCGGCGCGCTCGCCGATCGTCTCGATGGGGATGCCGAGACCCCGAAGGTTCTCCTTGTCGCGCTCGAACATCTTCTCGAGGGCATCCTTCGACGCCCCCGCCTCGAGCTGCTCGCGATAGCCCGCGACCGAGGAGAGGATCGTCTCCTTGGTCAGCCCCTGCTCGGTCGCCATGAGGGCGACGACGAGGTTGACCAGTCGCTCCTCGGGAGCGCTTCTGGAGGTGGGGGCGGGCACTCGCCCATCCTAGGCGCGGCGGCGACGGGGTTCCCGCCGCGGGATCGACCACCTGCCCGGCCCACCCACCGAACGGGGCGCCGCGAGGGCGATCCGCGGAGCGCCCTCAGTTCAGCGTGCCGAGGATGTCGACCACGTAGACGAGAGCCTTGTCGGCCGGAGCCTTCAACGCCTGCTGGTCGGCGGATGTCTGGTCGGCCGGCACCACGACGAGGACCTGCGACCCCACGGTCTGGCCCTCCAGCGCCGCGGCCAGAGCAGGCGGCAGACTCGAGACCGTGGCCTGCCCGGGGGCGCCGTTCGCCCACGTCGAGGCGAAGGTCGTCTTCGCGCCCCACGCCACGCCCACGAGGTGGATCATCGCGCTGGAGTCGGCGCGGAGGGCCTCGCCGTCCCCCTTCTTCAGCGTCTCGGTGCGCACGTCGGACGGTGCGTCGTTCTGCGGGAACGAGACACCGGGCTGGCCGTTCGGCGCGCGGACGACCGAGGGCATGCCGGTGCCGGCGTTGAACTGCTCGGGGCCGTCGGCCGCCGGAAGGAAGACCTTGCGCACGTCGACGACGAAGACGCCGGGAGACCCCTCGGCCAGTCCGAGGCCGCGGGCCTTGTCGGCGGGGATCTGGTCACCCGGGATGGCGACGGCCACGCGGGATCCTTCGGCGGCGCATTTCAGGGCCGCCGTGAGACCGGGGACATCGGGCTCGAGAGCCGTCAGCGAGGTCGTCTTGGTGAGGTCGGAGCCGTACTGCGTCGCGATCGCCGTCTCCCCCGTCACCGGGTTCATCACGGTGACGTTCACGAGGGCGAGCTGGCCGTCCTGCGTCAGCTTCTCGCCGTCGCCCTGCACGAGCGTGTCGACCGCCGTCTGCGTGGGCAGGTACGGGCTGCGCAGGTTCACCGTGGGCGCCGTGCCGACGTCCCCGGTCGCCGAGATCGCCGCGGACAGCGCGGAATCCGCCGTCGGGGTCGGGCACGAGGCGCCGGCGGAGGCGGAGCATCCGACGAGACCGAATCCGGCGAGGGCGGTCACGGCGACGAAGGCGGGAAGTCTGCGCACCGGAACAGTTTAGGGCGTCGCGCCCGATGAATCCGCCGAGGGCGCCTCGGGGTCCTGGCGCCGGCGCACCCCGTCCGCCGCCTTCTGGGCCTCGCGGACGCGCTTGCGCAGATTCTTGTCCGTGATCTCGCGGTCGCCGACGGCACCCGGGGTCCAGAGCTCGACGTCTTCGTCGCCGTAGCTCGACTTGGACGCCCGGCGCTTGACCTCCGGAGGCACGGCTCCCGGGGCGAGCCGACGCGCGGTCAGCAGGAACCCGGTGTGCGCGATCATGCGGTGATCGGGCCGGACGGCGAGCCCTTCGACGTGCCACCCGCGCACCATCGTCTCCGAGGCATCCGGGTCCGTGAAGAGCCCCGTGGCGCGGATGTACTCGGCGACACGGCTGAGCTGCGTGGCCGTCGCGACGTAGCAGAGCACCACGCCGCCGGGCGTGAGGGCGTCGGCGGCGACGTCGATGCACTCCCAGGGAGCGAGCATGTCGAGCACGACCCGATCGACCGAGCCGGGCTCGACGGCGTTCGGCAGGCTCTCGACGAGGTCTCCGACGACGACGTCCCACGTCGCGGGCGCTCCGCCGAGGAACGTCTCGACGTTGGCGCGGGCGACGTCGGCGAACTCCTCGCGACGTTCGAACGACACCAGACGACCCGCGGGGCCGATGGCCCGCAGCAGCCAGAGCGACAGGGCGCCGGAGCCGACACCGGCCTCGACCACCGTCGCCCCGGGGAAGATGTCGGCGGCGGAGAGGATCTGCGCCGCATCCTTCGGGTACACGATCGCCGCCCCGCGCGGCATCGACATCACGAAGTCGCGCAGCAGAGGACGCAGGGCCAGGTACTCGTGGCCCGCGCTGTTCGTCACGACGCTGCCGTCGGGCTCGCCCACGAGCAACGAGTGCTTGAGTACGCCGTTGTGCGTGTGCAGTTCGCCGTCCTCGCGCAGGGTGATCGTGTGCAGACGACCCTTCGGACCGGTCAGCTGCACGCGGTCGCCGACCCGGAAGGGGCCGCTCAGGTGCGGGGTCTCACTCATCGGGTCTCCTGCGGGGTCGTGATCGAGGGGGTCGGGATGCCGGGGCCGACGGGCCGCGATGCGTGCAGCGCGCGCAGGTCGGCGGTCGTCCGCCCCTCGAGGCTCGGCCACAGGGCGTCGGCGCCCAGACCGTCCAGGGGGACCATGAGCGGGACGCCGAGCGTGACGGCGCCGCTGGCGATCGCGGAGCGGAGGCCGTTGGGCGAGTCCTCGATCGCCACGGCGTCGGCGATGTCGACACCGAGGGCGGCGCACGCCTGGAGATACGGGTCGGGGTGGGGCTTCGGCCGCTCCACGTCGTCTCCGGCGACGACGATGTCGAACGCGGGGAAGTCGATCAGCTCGACCACCGAGAGCGCCATGCGCCGCATCGACATCGTGACGAGGGCGGTCTTCACCCCGTTCGCCCGCAGATCGGCGAGAAGCTCCCGCGCTCCCGGGCGGAAGGGCACGCCGGCCACGGAGAGCTGACGCAAGACCTCATCGGTCAGGTACGCGATGATGTCGTCGACACCCCACGGCACGCCCGCGTTCTGCAGCAGGCGGGCCGAGTCCTCGAGGGCGAGGCCCACCATGCCGAGCGCCTGCTCGTGGGACCAGGTGCCCCCGAAGCGTTCGACGAGCGGCGTCTCGGCCGCCATCCAGAACGGTTCCGTGTCGACGAGCGTGCCGTCCATATCCCAGAGGACGGCGGCGGGCGCGGAAGAAGTCATCGTTCCATCGTATCGAGGGCGCCGTCCCCCGCCGCTCCCGCCCACCGCTCCCGGCTCGGCGCATGCGCCTATCCTGGAACCCAGCCCTTCCCGGGGCAGAGGAGGTCGCGTGGACGCACTGGGTCGCCGGATCATCGTCGCCGCTTTCGACGGCTGGAACGACGCCGGAGAGGCGGCGTCCGCCGCCGCGGCTCTCCTGCGCGCCGGCACCGAGTACGAAGTGGTGCACACGGTCGACCCCGAGCTGTACTTCGACTACCAGTACACCCGCCCGCAGATCGGCCTGGATGCCGAGGGCCACCGCACACTGACGTGGCCCGAGGCGCGGCTCCTGCGTCCGGTCGAGCGCTCCGACGACGCCGAGATCTGGCTGCTCGTCGGGGTCGAGCCGGCCCGCGCGTGGCAGGCGTTCGCGGCGGAGTTCATCGACGTCGCTCTCCGGGAGGACGTGACGGGATTCGTGGCCCTCGGCTCGATGATGTCCGACGTCCCGCACACGCGCCCGATCTCCGTCTTCGCCGGCAGCGACAACGAGGGCGTGCGCCAGGCTCTCGACCTCGAGCGAAGCCTGTACGAGGGACCCGTCGGCATCCTGAGCGCCATCGGCCACGCCGCGGAAGGCGTCGGCATCCCCACCGCCAGCCTGTGGGCGAGCGTGCCGCACTACGTCGCGGGCCACACGCCCTCCCCCAAGGCCACGCTCGCCCTCCTCGATCGCCTGCAGTCCCTCACCGGCATCGAGGTGCCGCGCGGCGAGCTCGCCGCCGAGGCGGTGGCATGGGAGGCCTCGATCGACGCGGCCGCGGCCGACGACGAAGAGATGAGCGAGTACATCCGCCAGCTCGAGCAGACGCGGGACACCTGGGACTCGCCCGAGGCATCGGGTGACGCGATCGCGCAGGAGTTCGAACGCTACCTGCGCCGCGGCGGCGACGGACCGAGCAAACCCGGTCGCGACGACCCGCCGCGCCGCTGACGAGACGGATGAAGGCGCCGCCCCCAGGGGACGGCGCCTTCATCCATCTCACGGGATCAGCTGGTGATGACCGTCGACACGGCGGGGATGACGCCGGTCAGCAGCAGCACGATGATCAGCAGGCCGAGCAGCACGCGGTAGATCACGAACGGCAGGAAGCTGCCGCGCTTGAGGTACTGCATGAGGAACGCGATCACGAGGTAGCCGACGACGAAGGCGATCACGGTCGCGATCGCCGTCTCACCGAGGTTGTACGGGCCGGTGCCCTCGTCGAAGCTCTTGTAGAGCTCGTACAGCCCGCTCGCGAACACCGCGGGCACGGCGAGCAGGAACGAGTACTCCGCCGCGGCGGTGCGCTTGTAGCCGAGCGCGCGTCCGAGGGTCGTGGTCGCCCCCGAGCGCGAGACGCCCGGGACCAGCGCCAGCGCCTGCGCGAAGCCGAAGGCGAAGCCGTGGCCGACGGTGAGGTCGTCGAGGTCGCGGCGGCGCTTGCCGTAGTGGTCGGCGACACCGAGAAGGACGCCGAAGACGATCAGCACGATCGCGGTGATCCACAGGCTCCGGAAGTTGTCGCGGATGAGGCTCTGCAGGAGGAAGCCGAGCACGCCGATCGGCACGGTGCCGATGATGATGTACCAGCCCATGCGGGCGTCGGGGTCGTTGCGCGGAACGCGACCGGTCAGGGACTGGAACCAGCGCGAGAGCACCCGCGCGATCTTCTTGCGGAAGTACAGCAGCACCGCGAGCTCAGTGCCGATCTGGGTGATGGCGGTGAACGTCGCACCGGGATCGGTCTGCGACGGGAGGAACTCGCCCACGATGCGCAGGTGGGCGCTGGAGGAGATGGGGAGGAACTCGGTGAGGCCCTGAACGAGCCCCAGGATGATGACCTCGAAGATATGCATTCGGTCCTTCAGTACGTTCGGATGAGGTCGGCGAGGACTCGTCGACCGAACTCGAGCGCGTCGACGGGGACGCGCTCGTCGACACCGTGGAACATCCCGGTGAAGTCGAGATCGGCCGGGAGTCGCAACGGTGCGAATCCGTAACCGGAGATTCCGAGGCCCGCGAGGGCCTTGTTGTCGGTTCCGCCGCCCATCAGGTACGGAACGACCGGCACGCCGGGGTCGTGACGGTCGAGCTGCGCCACCATGGCGTCGACGAGATCACCCGAGAACGGCACCTCGAGGCCGATGTCCGTGTGCACGACCTCGATCTCGACGTCGGGCCCCACGATGCGCCGGATGTCGGCCAGGGCCGCCTCCTCGGTGCCCGGGAGGACCCGGACGTCGATGAGCGCCTCGGCGCGGTCGGGGATCACGTTGTGTTTGTACCCCGCCGTCAGGCCGGTCGGGTTGGTCGTCGTCCGCAGCGTCGAGCGGATGAAGCTGGATGCCGCTCCCGTGCGCAGCGCGAGTGCGTCGGGATCGCCCGCGTCGTCACCCGTGATCTCGGCCAGACCCGCCAGCAGGCTCGCGGTCGTGTCGGTGAGGCGAACGGGCCACTGCGTGCGGCCGAGAGCAGCGACGGCCTCGGCGAGAGCCGTGACCGCGTTGTCGGGGTGCAGGCCGCTGCCGTGTCCCGCGCGACCCCGCGCGATCAGCTTGATCCAGATGAGCGCCTTCTCCCCCACCTGCAGCAGGTAGGCGCGACGACCGCCGACCGCGATCGAGTAGCCGCCGACCTCGCTGATGGCCTCAGTCGCTCCGCGGAACCAGTTCGCCCGGTCCTTCACGACCAGCGCGGAGCCCTCGACGCCGCCGTTCTCCTCGTCGGCGAAGAAGGTCACGATGATGTCGCGCTCGGGCTGCTCCCCCGCGCGCAGGACGTCGGCGACGGCCGTGAGGATCATGGCATCCATGTCCTTCATGTCGACCGCTCCGCGGCCCCACAGGATGCCGTCGCGGATCTCTCCGGCGAACGGGTCGACGCTCCAGTCCTCGGCGACGGCGGGCACGACGTCCAGGTGGCCGTGCAGGATCAGCGCGGGCTTGTCGGGGTTGCGGCCGGGGACGCGCGCGCAGACGTTCGTGCGACGGGCGATGGGCTCGTAGTAGTCGGTCGCGAGGCCGAGTCCCTCGAGGTAGGCGCCGACGTATTCGGCCGCCTCGCGCTCGCCGTTCGAGCGTCCACCCCCGTAGTTCGAGGTATCGAACCGGATGAGGTCGGACGCCACGCGGGCGACCTCGGGTACGTCGTTCTCGAGCTCGGGCATGCGCACTACGGTACCCGGGGGTGCGGTGCTCCTCCGTCGTGTGTCGCGGTGCGGCGGACGGCTCGGGTCCCCGGAGATCGACGTGCCGCGCCCGGGCTGCAGCGTCGGTTCGAGACGGGGCTCCGGTCGTGGTAATGTCGTTCCTCGTTGCGAAAGTGACAAAACACCCAGATGCGCGGGTGGCGGAATAGGTAGACGCGCTAGCTTGAGGTGCTAGTGCCCGTATTAGGGCGTGGGGGTTCAAGTCCCCCCTCGCGCACAGATGAGAAAGACCCCCGGGTTCCCCCGGGGGTCTTTCTCGTTTCCGAGACGTCTTGCCCGCCGACCGGGTGCGCTGATGGCTCCGCGTAACCGTGACAGCGCAGAAACACCCGCGTGACACGACCCGCCTAGCGTCGGGGCCATGCCCCCATTTTCGGTCCCCACCATCGACATCTCCGCCTGGGTCGGCAGCGGATCCGACGACGCCCGCGCCGCCGTGGTGGCCGCGGTGGACCACGCGGCGCGCACCGTCGGCTTCATGCAGGTCGTGGGCCACGGCATCCCGGACTCCGTCATCACGGCGCTCGCCGCCGAACTGGACGAGTTCTTCGCGCTCCCCCTCGAGGCCAAGAAGGCGTTCGTGCGGCCCGCGGCCGAGAACCGCGGATACAGCCCGCCCAAGAGCGAATCGCTGAGCTACAGCCTGGGCGTCGATCCGGTCACCCGGATGAACGACTTCTTCGAGGCGTTCAACGTGGGCGCGTCGTGGCGCGACTACCTCGGAACGGGCGCCACGGCGACGGACTACGCGGAGAACACGTGGCCGGATGCCGTCCCGTCGTTCCGCGGCGCCGTCGAGACGTACTTCGACGAGGCGCGCCGGGTGGCCGGGACGCTCACGCGCATCCTCGCCGCGGCGCTCCGGGTGCGCGAGGACTTCTTCGACGCCCTCACCGACCATTCGATCGACGTGCTGCGCATGAACAACTACGCGCTGCCCCCGGGCTCGATCGAGCTCGGGGCGGAGCTGACGGGGATGGGCGAGCACACCGACTTCGGCCTCGTCACGGTGCTCTGGGCCGACCAGGTCGCGGGGCTGCAGGTGCTCGGCCAGGACGGGTCGTGGAACGACGTCTCGCCGGCCGACGGGGCGCTGCTGGTCAATCTCGGCGACGTCGCGGCGCGGCTGACGAACGACAAGTGGATGTCGACGCTGCACCGGGTCAAGCCGCCGGTGATCGACGGGACGATCGAGCGCCGACGATCGGCGGCGTTCTTCCACGACGGCAACGCGGATGCGGTCATCGGCCCTCTTCCGCACTTCGTGACGCGCGAGACCCCGGCGATCTACGAACCGGTGACCATCCGCGAGCACATCGCCGCGAAACTGGCGGGGTCTCGGGCCGGGCGCAAGAACGTCGGCGCCGTGCGCGAGGCCGCCCGCGTGGCGGCGAGCCACGGCTGACCCCGGAGGCTAGGCCGGGGGCGACGCCCGTCAGGCCGCCGACACCCCGAACAGCAGGCCGAGCACGTACGTGATCGCGGCGGCTCCGAAGCCGATCGCGAGCTGACGCAGGCCCCTCTTCAGCGGTGAGGCGCCCGAGAGCAGACCCACCATGGCACCGGTCGCCATGAGGGCGATGCCGACCAGGACGAGGGCCAGCACCACCGCGCCGAGGCCCGACATCCCGAAGATCCACGGCAGCACCGGGATGATCGCGCCCGAGGCGAAGAACAGGAAGCTCGAGATCGACGCACCCCACGCGCTTCCGACGACCTCGTGCGACGACTCCCCCGGCGCCGCGGCGACCGGGGCCGTGCCCGCTTGCGCGGCCGTGACGACCTCGCGGGCCTTGGCGAGGGCGTCATCGGGATCCATGCCGCGGGTGCGGTACACGAGGGCGAGCTCGTTGGCATCCAGATCCAGGTGCGGCAGGGCCGAGTCGGCGAAGTCGCTCTCCTCGGTCGCCTCGAGAAGCTCCCGCTGCGAGCGCACCGACACGAACTCGCCCGCTCCCATCGAGAGAGCGCCCGCGAGCAGGCCCGCGATACCGCTGAAGAGGATGAAGCTGGGGGCGACACCGGTCGCCCCCACGCCCATCACGAGGGCGAGGTTGGAGACGAGACCGTCGTTCGCGCCGAACACGGCGGCGCGGAAGGTGCCCGACAGGCGTCGGCGACCGCGCGCGGCCAGCCCGCGGACGACCTCGTGGTGAACGCGCTCGTCGGCCGCCATCGCCGGGGTGGCGTACGGCTCGTCGGCGTAGGGCGACCGGGCCTCGGCGTTCTGGGCGAGGGCGAGCACGAAGATCGAGCCGAACCGCCGCGCCATCCACGCGAGGAGCCGCGTGCCGATGCCGGGCTGCGGCAGACGCTGCGGCTGCTCGCCGAGCAGGTCGATCCAGTGCTGCTCGTGGCGTCCTTCGGCGTCGGCGAGGGCGAGCAGGATGTCGCGCTCCTCACCGGTGCGACGCGACGCGAGCTCGCGGTAGACGCGCGCCTCGGCGCGTTCGTCGACGAGATAGCGCGCCCAGCGGCGACGGTCGCGGGCGGTGGGTGTGGCGGGGATCGTCACGGGGCTCCTTCGGGTCGACTCCACCGTATTGAGCGCGGACCCCTCTCCCGGGCGCGTCGGCCCACACTGACAGCATTTCGGGCCTCCGAAGCCCCGAGGGCCGTGGTGCCGCGGAACCGGCTTGCCGGCCTCCAGACTGCACGTCGCTGACAAGTCGGTTGCAGCGTGCAGTGGTTTCGTCAGCGAGATGCCGTCTCGCGGGACGGTGGCCGCCGGAGGGGCGCCCCGGCGACTCAGGAGCGCACGCGCTTGCGCAGCAGGTCGATGCGCGCCTGCAGCTGGGCGACCGTGGCGTGCGAGACGGCGGGTCCGCCGCACAGGCGCCGCAGCTCGGCGTGCACGAGGCCGTGCGGCTCGCCGGTCTGACGGGCGTAGAGCCCGACCATCGTGTTGAGCAGCTGTCGCTGTTCCTTCAGGGTGCGGTGCAGGGGCGCGGGAAGGCCGCCGTCGTCGACGCCGGGCGGCTCGACGCCGTTCTCCTTCTCGTGCGCCTCACGGGTGGAGCGGTGACGCGACTGCCGCGTGGCGCGCGACATCAGCACCTCGTGCACCTGCTCGGGTTCGAGGAGCCCGGGGATGCCGAGGAACTCCTCCTCCTCGATCGTCCCGGGCACGGCGAGCTGGCCGAACTCCTGCCCGTCGAACATCACGCGGTCGAAGTGCGCGAGGGAGCCGAGCGCCTGGTACTCGAACTCCTGCTCGAGCGCGTCGGAGGCCTTGTCCTCGCGCTCGGCGGCATCCATCATGTCTTCTTCGGCGTTCCACTGGTCGTCCGCGTCGCTGTCACGGTCGAGGGCGTGCTCGCGCTGCGCCTCCATCTCACCGGCGAGCGCGAGCAGCTGCGGGACGTTCGGGAGGAACACGCTCGCGGTCTCACCCCGGCGGCGGGCGCGGACGAAACGGCCGATGGCCTGCGCGAAGAACAGGGGCGTCGAGGCGCTCGTGGCGTAGACGCCGACGGCGAGGCGCGGCACGTCGACGCCCTCCGACACCATGCGGACGGCGACCATCCAGCGGCTCGTGCCCTTCGAGAACTCCTCGATGCGGCTCGACGCCTCCGCCTCGTCGGAGAGGACGACGGTGACCTTCTCGCCGCTGATGTCCTCGAGGATGGCGGCGTAGGCGCGTGCGGCGGTCTGATCGGTCGCGATGACCAGGCCGCCGGCATCCGGGACCGTCTCGCGTACCTCGGTGAGGCGGCGATCGGCGGAGCGGAGGACCGCGGGGATCCAGTCGCCGTTCGGGTCGAGCGCGGTCCGCCAGGCTTGCGAGGTGATGTCCTTGGTGTTGTCCTGGCCGAGCTGGGCCTCCATCTCCTCGCCCGCCTTGGTGCGCCAGCGCATCTGCCCGGCGTAGACGAGGAAGAAGACGGGCCGGACGACCCCGTCTTCGAGGGCGCGCTTGTAGCCGTAGGCGTAGTCGGTGCGCGAGAGGCGGATGCCCTTGGCGTTCGGGTGGTACTCCACGAACGGGATGGGCGCGGTGTCGCTGCGGAACGGCGTTCCCGACAGCAGGAGGCGCCGGGTCGCGCGACTGTACGCCTCGCGTAGGGCGTCTCCCCAGCTGAGCGCGTCGCCGCCGTGGTGCACCTCGTCGAGGATGACGAGGGTCCGCGCATCGAGCGTCAGGCGCTGATGCACCTCGGCCTTGACCGCCACCTGGGCGTACGTGACCGCGACGCCGTGATACTGCCGCGAGGGCGTGGCGTGCCGGTTCGAGAAGTACGGATCGAGACGGATGCCGACCCGCGCGGCCGCCTCGGCCCACTGGGTCTTGAGGTGCTCGGTGGGGGCGACGACGACGATGCGATCGACGACGCCTCGGCGCATGAGCTCGGACGCGAGACGGAGGGCGAAGGTCGTCTTGCCGGCGCCGGGCGTGGCCGCGGCGAGGAAGTCGCGAGGGCCCTTGCCCTCGCCGTCGGGTCCGTCGAGACCGAAGTAGAGGTCGAGCGCCTCGGCCTGCCAGGCGCGCAGTCGCTGGGCGGTCCCCCACGGCGCACGCTGCGGGAACGACGGCGAGAGGTGCTCGGCGGCGAAGGAGCCGAAGTGCGGCTCCGTGCCGTCGACGGCCCCGTCGAACGCCGGGTCGGGCGTCGCCCCCGGGGCGGGGTCGTCGGCGACGGGGGCGGTGGCGTGCGAGGGGCCGATCGGGGCGGATGCCGCGGGGGTGACGTGTCCGCGCGTGTCGGGGGCTGCAGCGGCCGGCGCGTGTGCCGCCGGACCGGGGTGCGCGACTCGGCCGGGAGACGCGACGGGGCCAGGCGACGCGACGGGGCCAGGAGACGCGACGGGACCGGGACTCGCCACGGGACCGGGACTCGCCACGGGACCGGGACTCGCCACGGGACCGGGACTCGCGATGCGCGGTGCCGGGGTCGTGGCATCCGACTGGGAGAGGTTCGGGGTGCGGGCTTCTTCTTCCAGCATCGAACCTCCATCCCTCGCGAGCGCGAACATCAACGATAGGTCAACCGCACCCCGTGCCGCTCCGGGTGTCGACGGTTCGGAGCGTCGGATCGGCGCCCGACCGGGTGTAAACGCTTCCCCGCGCCAGAAACGCCGCGCGGGGGCGTTTCCACCGGCGGGGGGCGTTTACAGCCGGGCTGACGCGCGGGAGGTGTTCGCTCAGCGCCCGGCCGCACCTTGCCGTGTCGGAGGCCGGGGTTAGCCTGGGGGTCGGAGGTTTCGATGACACTCGATCCGCACTCGCCCCGCACCTCGTCCTCGCCCGACAACGCCGGCCCGCACCCCTGGCGCCGCTACGTCGCCCTGGGGGACTCGTTCACCGAAGGCATCGGAGACCCGCTCCCCGACGGCGGACACCGCGGGTGGGCCGACCGCGTCGCCGAGGTTCTCGCCCCGCAGGTCGACGACTTCGCCTACGCGAACCTCGCCGTCCGCGGCAAGCTGATCGGGCAGATCGTGGCCGACCAGATCGAGCCCGCCCTCGCCCTCAAGCCCGACCTCATCACGTTCTCGGCGGGCGGCAACGACGTCATCCGCCCGGGAAGCGATCCCGACGTCGTCGCCCAGCAGTTCGAAGACGCCGTCATCCGCCTGCGCCGCGACAACGCCACCGTCGTCGTGTTCACGGGCGTCGACACCGAGTTCACACCGGTGTTCCGCGGCATCCGGGGCAAGGTCGCGATCTACAACGAGAACATCCGCGCGATCGCCGACGCCCACGACTGCGTCGTCGCCGACCAGTGGGGGCTCAAAGAGGTGCAGGACATGCGCTTCTTCGACGACGACCGTCTGCACTACAACGCGCTCGGCCACCACGAGGTCGCCCGCATGGTGCTGCGGGCGCTGAACGTCCCGAACGATCTCCAGCCGATGCAGCCCGAAGCGCTCGCCGCGACGACCTGGCGCGCCGCGCGCGAGAAAGACCTCGTCTGGGCGCGCTCGTACCTGGTCCCGTGGGTCCTGCGGCGCCTCCGCCATCAGTCGTCCGGAGATCACATCCTCGCGAAGCGTCCCGAGCCGCTTCCCGTGGTGACCCTCGCTCCGGGTCCGGATGCCGCGGCCCCGCGCGGGACGCAGGTCTGAGGCCGTGGCGGCGAAGGGTTTCCTCGGTCTCTTCCGCGGTGCGCGATCCGAGGGCGAATCGACGTCATCGCCGACCTCAGCGCTCCCCGCTTCGTCCGCCCCTCCTCCGCGAGCGGACGCGGGACCGCACGCCGGAGCGTCCGCGAGCCGGGATGCGGCACCGAACGCGGGACCGCACGCGAGCCGGGATGCGGGATCGAACGCGACCGCGGCCGGAGGAACGGGCTCGAGGTCGATGTCCGCCGACCTCGCCGCCGAGGTGCAGGCGCGCCGGGACTGGGTCTGAAGTTCGGTGAGCGCCGACACGCCCCTCGACCGCGGGGACGCCCGGACCTCCCTCTCGGTGATCGCCGCGCTCCTGCCGCAGATCGGTGCCGACGAGACGTGGAAACTGCAGGCGCTCGGCATCGTTCTCGGAGACGTGCTGGCGACGGTGACCGGTGCTCACTGGGTCGAGGCCGTCGACGAGGCCGGCACCGACCCGGCTCTGCGATTCGGTGGACCCGACGACCTGGCGTTTCCGATGACGATGATCTCCAAACGCGTCGAAGCCGGGCAGGACGTCGATGTCCTCGAGCTCTTCCGCGTGGTGGCCACCGGAATCGAGGAGGCACGAGCTCGATGACCGACGCGGCGCTCCCGGCCGAACCTGCCGTCCCCGACGCGGTGCGGGCCCTCCTCGAGCTCGCGGATGCCGAGACCCTCCTCCGCGACGCCGAGTCGCTGGCGTCGAGCCTGACCGATGCCGGGTGGATGCCGGACGTGGAGAGCGGTCGCTTCGCCGCGGGCGACTGGGACCTTCTGTCGTCCGCGTGGGAGCCGAACGTGTCGGTGTTCTTCGAGGGCGAGGAGGACGAAGTACGCGTACGGGCCCAGGCCGTGGCATCCTTCCTTTCCTCCCGAACGGAACGATGGGCGTTCCACACCGACGGTGACGACTGGTCGGAGTGGACCCTCGACGACGTGCGGTGGACCGAGGGGGACTGGATGGCCCTCCATCCCCTGGAGTGGCGGGGTGGCGGCGTCGTCGTCAGCCTCATCATCCGGCCCGACTATCAACCGGGGAAGGTTCTCGCCCCCGCGAATCTGCATATCGGGATCGACCGCGCCGATACCCCGCCCGAGGGGCTCCCGCGTGACGACGAGCGCGCTCGCCGTGTGGTGCGCGAAGGGTCGGTCATCGACCGCTGGTTCCTGGCCGGGGAGCCCGAGCTCCCCGACGATGTCATCACCGCGCTCGAGAACGACCCCGACTCCCGCGTCCGCGCCGCCGCCGAGTCGGAACGCTGGTACCGCGAGCGCACGACCATCGGCCCGCCCCCGACGCTCGGGGACGACGGGGCGGCCCCCGAGCAGCCTCCCGCTCGCTTCGCTCCGCGATAGCAAGGCGCCGCGCGGACGCCCGGCCGGATCCGCGGCGCACCCCGCATCAGCGCCGCGCGCGCCCCAGCTCCCACAGCGCGACGGCGCTGGCCGCGGCCACGTTGAGCGAGTCCACTCCCCCGGCCATCGGGATCGTCACGACCGTGTCGGCGGCGGCGAGCGCGCTGCGGCTGAGGCCGTCGCCCTCGGCCCCCATCAGCAGGGCGACGCGCTCGTGCCCGGCCGCGGAGAACGCGTCGAGGGCGACCGCGTCGTCCGAGAGCGCGAGGGCGGCGAGATGCAGGCCCGCCGCGTGCAGCAGCGGTTTCGCCTCCGTCCACTCGGGTAGGCGCGTCCACGGCACCTGGAAGACCGTGCCCATGCTCACGCGGACGCTGCGCCGGTACAGCGGATCCGCGCATCGGGGCGTGACGAGCACGGCATCCGCACCGAGAGCGGCGGCCGACCGGAACGCCGCCCCGATGTTGGTGTGATCGACGATGTCCTCGAGCACGACGACCAGCCGCGCGTCCTTCACCACGTCGGCCACGGATGCCAGCGCCGGGCGATGCATCGATGCCAGAAGCCCGCGGTGCACGGTGTACCCCGTGACTCGCTCGGCGATCTCGGCGGGGACGACGTAGACCTCGGCATCCTCCCCCACCAGGGCGAGGGCGTCGGCGAGGAACTTCTCCTGCACGAGGACCGAGCGTGGACGGTGTCCGGCGCGGAGGGCCCGGTCGAGCACCTTGGACGATTCCGCGATGTACAGCCCGCCCGCGGGCTCGCTCACGCGGCGCAGCGACACGTCGGTGAGGTCGCGGTAGTCGGCGAGGCGCGAATCGTCGGCGGAGTCGAGCGGGATGACGGGCATCATCCCATCGTGCCAGCAGCGCGCGTGCGCGGCCCGTTTCCTCCGCGCCCGCCGCGCCTCACGCCACGTGCAGCACCCGGCCGTCGCCGACGACAAGCGCCCGCTCGGGGAGACGGACGAGGGCGTCCAGGGGGTTCTCGGCATCCACGAGCACGATATCCGCGCGCGCCCCCTCGACGAGGTCGTGCACGTCCCGCCCGACGGCCCAGGCACCCGCGCTCGTGGCGAGCCGAACGACGCGCAGCAGGTCGTCGTCGCGGACGAGACCCGCGGCCCGCGCGTACTGCCACGCGATGCCGAGGGTGTCCCCCGTGCCGTACGGGCTCCACAGATCGCGGATGCCGTCGGTGCCGAACGCGAATCGCACGTCGGCCGCGTCGAGTTCGGCGAGCGGCAGCTGCGGCAGCCGGAGCGGGGCGACCGTGGTCATCGTGACACCGACCTCGGCCATCGCGGCGAGGAGGTCGCGGCGACGCGCGGGCTCGAGCTGGGCGACGGCGAAGCCGTGGGCGATGTTCACCCGACCGTGCAGGCCGAGCCGCGCGGCGCGATCGACGAGCAGCTCGATCTGGAAGGCCCCGAGCTCCGCGGGGTCGTGCAGGTGGATGTCGACACCGACGCCCGTGTCGGCGGCGAGCGCGGTGATCGCATCGATCTGTCCGACGGGGTCGCGGTCGATGGACGCCGGGTCGAGACCGCCGATGGCGTCCACGCTCGGCCGGGTCGCGGCATCCCGGAGCAGGTCCAGGACTCCGTGCCGACGGAGGACCCCGTCCTGCGGGAACGCGACGATACGGACGTCGAGGGCGCCGTCGTACGCGGCGGCGGCCTCTTCGACCGCGTCGATCCCGCGCAGACCGATCCCGGTGTCGACATCGACGTGCGTGCGGATCGCCGTGGTCCCGTGGCGCACCAGCTCGCGCAGGACGAAGGCGGAACGCTCGAGGGAGGGGATGCCGAGGGCCTCGCGCTCGGCCCGCTCGTGGCGGATGCGCCCCTCGGTGGTGCCCTCGCCCCCGTACGACTGCCAGGGCAGTCCCCACCACGACTTGTCGACGTGGGCGTGGGCGTTCACGATGCCGGGCAGGGCGAGCAGGCCCCGTCCGTCGAACTCGCGCGCGCCGATCGGCCGGTCGCCCGCGGGGGTGATGGCGGTGATGATCCCGGCGTCGATGTCGATGTCGACAGGATCCCCGCCCCACGGCCGGACGCGTCGCAGGCAGGTGAGGGGGAGCATGGCGGGCGGGGGGAGAACGCTCATCCCTCCAGTATCGGGGCGGGAGGCGTCCGCGTCCGGGAGGCGACACCCCGCCCTAGACTCGATACGACGGAGGTGCGCATGACCGACACGACGAAGGATGCCGATTTCCTCGCATCCGTCGATCGGGCCGTCGAGGTTCTCGCGGGACGCCGGATCGCCGTCCTGACGGGCGCGGGCGTGTCCACGGATTCGGGGATCCCGGACTATCGCGGCAAGGGTGCTCCGACGCGGACGCCGATGACGGTGCAGCAGTTCCTCTCGAGCCCCGACGCCCGCCGGCGATACTGGGTCGGCAGTCATCTGGGCTGGAAGGTCTTCGCGGCGGCGGAGCCCAACGACGGGCACCGCGCGCTCGCCGATCTGGAGGCCGCGGGGGTGTCCAACGGCGTGGTGACGCAGAACGTCGACGGCCTGCACGTGCGCGCGGGCAGCGGCCGCGTGGTCGAGCTGCACGGCACGATGCGTCGCATCGGGTGCCTCCATTGCGGGCAGATCTTCGATCGCCGCGATCTCGCGGAGCGCATCGAGGCGGAGAACCCGTGGATCGTGGCGCCCGAGAACGTCGAGCTGGGCCCCGACGGCGACGTCGCCCCCGCCTCGGCGGACGGCTTCGTCGTGCCGGTGTGCTCGGTGTGCGGCGGCACGCTCAAGCCCGACGTGGTGTTCTTCGGCGAGTACATCCCGGTCGAGAAGTTCCGCGAGGCCGAGCAGCTCGTGCACGCGAGCGACGCCCTCGTCATCGCCGGGTCGTCCTTGGTGGTGAACTCCGGCATCCGCCTCGTGGAGCGCGCGCGACGGCGCCGCCTGCCGGTGGTCATCATCAACCGCGGCGAGACCCGCGCCGACCGCCGCGCGGCGGTGAAGATCGACGGGGGCACGACCCCGGTGCTGCGCGCGTTCGCGGAGCGACTGCCGGGCCTGCTCTGACCCCTCGCGCTCGTCGTCGGCGCGGTCACTCCTCGCGCGTGTATCCCACCGCGCCGCCCTCGAGGAACGCCCGGTGCGCACCGTTCACCGTCATTCCGGTGAGACGCTCGATCGTCGCGGTCGCCCCGGCGCGCAGCTCGCCGTGCCGGCGGACGAACACGGCGTGGGCGCGCGGGGCGTTCCATCCCTCGGGCAAGAGTGCCGCCGGCAGGTCCGGGTCGGTGAAGGGGAAGCGACGGTAGTCGTCGGTCAGACGCACGCGCGCGATCAGGGCGGCGTTCGTCTCCTCGGTCGTGGGAGTGTCGTGTCGGGCGACGAACGCTCCGTAGTGCGCGTCGAGTGCGTCGAGATCCCACCCGCGCGCGGCGATGGAGCGGTCGTGGGCGAGGTCGCCGCTGCGGCTGAGGAAGACGTCGGATCCCACACCGTTGGCATCCATCAGCTGTCGCGCCGCCACCAGCCGATCACCGGGAGCGACCCAGATCGCCGGCTGCAGCTGTCCGAAGCCGAGCCAGGTGAGGTGCTTGCGCATCTCGTCGCGGGCCGAGCGATCGCCGGCGCGCGTCGCGATGAGGGTCCACTCCCCGCTCCACTCGCCCGACACGTGCCGGAAGATGCGCTCGCGCCCCTCGTCGAGTAGGTCCCAGGATTTCGGCGACAGCAGGTAGGTCGTGAGCCGACCGTCGCGGCGGGTCTCGAACCAGCCCTCTGCGCGCAGACGCGACATCACCACCCGGGTGGTGGCCGGCTCGATGTCGAAGAGCTGCAGGACGTCGCTCAGTCCGCGCAGCGGCACCTCGCCGTCTCCGCAGTACCGGAAGTAGTCCCCGAAGAGCGTGAAGACGAGGGAACGGGGGCGCATGCGAGAACGTTACCCGACGCAGATGTAACGAAGATATGGCGCAAGACGCATTTGTGTTGCATACTCGTTCCGTCGTGACGGTTCGACATCTTCAGCGAGGAGGCTGACATGCGTATCGCGATCATCGGAGGCGGTCCGGGCGGACTGCTGTTCGCCGCCCTGGCCGCACGGAACGTCCCCGGCGCCCACGTGGACCTGTTCGAGCGCAACCGCCCCGACGAGGCGTTCGGCTTCGGCGTGGTCTTCTCGGACGCGACGCAGAACGGGGTGGATGCCGCCGACTCGGCCCTGCGCGAAACCCTCGACGCCTCGGGGGTGCGGTGGGACGCCATCCGGGTCACCGCCAAGGGCGAGACGATGACCTTCGGCGGCAACGGCATGGGAGCCGTGCTGCGCAAGGATCTGCTCGCCGCCCTGCAGCGGCGGGCCACCGAGGCCGGTGCCCACCTGCACTTCTCCACCCCGCGCCGCGTCGACGAGCTCGGCGACTACGACGTGATCGTCGCCGCCGACGGCGCGAACTCCCGGACCCGCGCGGCGATCGGTGACGACACCCTGGGGGTGACGTACGAGACGGCGGCGGCGAAGTTCATCTGGTTCGCCACCGACCAGCCGTTCGAGGGCCTGACGTTCCTGCACACCCACGCCGACGGGCTCCCCGATGCCGTGCCGGGAGTGTTCGCGGCGCACGCGTACCCGATCGGCGGGGGCCTGTCGACCTTCATCGTCGAGACCGACGAAGAGACGTGGCGCGCGGCCGGCCTCGACGGATTCGACCCCGCCACGCCCCCGGGCCCGAGCGACGAGCACAGCCGGCACCGCCTGGAGCAGATCTTCGCCCCGCTCATCGACGGCGCGCGCCTCATCGGCAACAACTCGCGGTGGGGGAACTTCCGCACCATCCGCGCCCGGAGCTGGCACCACGGCAACGTCGCGCTGCTCGGCGACGCGGTGCACACGGCCCATTTCTCGGTCGGCAGCGGCACGAAGATGTCGCTCGAAGACGCCATCGCCCTCGCCGACGCGCTCACCGCGCACCCCGACGACGTCGACGCGGCGTTCCGGGAGTACGAGAGCGTGCGGCAACCCCAGGTGGCCCGCATCCAGGGCGCCGCCCGGCCGAGCCTGTCGTGGTGGGAGAACTTCGGCACCTATTTCCACGCGTTCGAGCCGTGGCAGTTCGGTTTCCACTTCTTCTCGCGCGCTCTCCCCGCCGCGAAGATCGCACGCCGCGATCCGGATGCCGTGCGCCGAGCGCTCGACCGGTGGCAGAGCCGTCACGGCGCGCCGCCCCTGGAGTCCGCCGTGGCGGGTCTTCTCGATCGACGCGTCGTCGGCCGCGACGACCTTCCCCCGGTCGTCACGGTCGCGGCGGGCGACGGCATCCGTCCCGACGACGCCGTGCGCTCGGCCCTGGCCGCCCGGAGTGATGCCACCGCGGTGCTCGTCACCGGCGGGAGCGCCCTCGACCGCCAGCTCACCGCGGAGGCGGCGCGCCTGCGCCACGGTGTGGCGGCGATCATCGACGAACCCGATTGCGACGAGGATCGTGCCATGACCCTGGTGCTCTCGGGCCGCGCGGATGCGGTGCTGCGATGAAGACACGCGAGGGGACCACGCCCTGGCCCGACGCGTTCGCCGCGCGGTACCGCTCCGAGGGACTCTGGCAGGGCCGCACGCTGGGCGATGTGTTCACCGCTTCCGCCCGCGCGAACGGCGACCGGATCGCCCTCGTCGACGGCGAGCTCGCGCTGACCTACACCGACCTGCTCGACCGGGTCGAGGCGTGCGCCGCGCGCCTGATCGACCGGGGCCTCGCCCCCGACGACCGCGTCGTCGTGCAGCTGCCGAACCACTGGACCTTCGTCGTCCTGACGCTCGCGTGCCTGCGCGTGGGGATCGTGCCGGTGATGGCCCTGCCCGCCCACCGGGAGCACGAGCTGCGACACCTCGTCTCGGCCTCGGAGGCGGTCGCACTGGTCACCCCCGACACCCTGCGCGAATTCGACCATCTGGCACTCGCGCGTTCCCTGCGCGCGTCGAACCCGTCGGTGCGCCACCTCATCGTCCTGTCGGACGACGCCGACCAGCCCGACACCATCGGCCTCTCCGCGCTGTGCGCGCCCTCCGATGAGGCGACCCGCGGCCGGGCGTTGCCGAGCCCGGACGCCGCCGACGTGGCCGTGTTCCTGCTGTCGGGCGGGACGACGGGCCTGCCCAAGCTCATCGCCCGTACGCACGACGACTACGTCTGCAACATCGCCCTCACGTCGCCCCCTTCGGCGGTCGACGCCGACACGGTGTACCTGGCGACGCTGCCGATGGGACACAACTTCCCGCTCGCGTGTCCCGGCATCCTGGGCACGCTGATCGCCGGCGGCACCGTCGTCCCCCTCGGCTCGCCCCGACCCGAGCGCGCCTTCGCGGCCGTCGAACGCCACGGGGTCACCCACACCGCCGCGGTTCCCGCCGTCGTCGCCTCGTGGCTCGATCACGCCGGTGTCGTGGGAGTCGAGGCGCTGCGAAGTCTGCGCGTGCTCCAGGTGGGCGGTGCCCGCCTCGCCGACGAGCTCGCCGAGCGCGTGGTGCGCGGGCTCCCCGGAACGCTGCAGCAGGTGTTCGGCATGGCCGAGGGGCTCATCAACGTCACCCGCCTCGACGACCCGGTCGAGGCGATCGTGGGCACGCAGGGGCGACCGGTCTCGCGCTTCGACGAGCTGCGTGTGGTCGACGAGACGACCGGCCGCGATGTCGCCCCGGGCGAGCCCGGCGTGCTGCTGACTCGCGGGCCGTACACGCCGCGCGGGTACTACGACGCCCCCGAGGCGAACGAGCGCTCCTTCACCGCCGACGGCTTCTACATCACCGGCGACATCGTGCGCCTCCGGCCCGACGGGAACCTCGTCGTCGAGGGACGCAGCAAGGACATGATCAACCGCGGGGGCGAGAACATCTCGGCCGAAGAGGTCGAGAACCTCGTGTACGGACTCACCGCGGTGCGGCTCGCGGCCGCCGTGGCGATGCCGCACGACACCCTCGGCGAGACGGTGTGCCTGTTCGCGGTACTGCACGAGGGACACGAGCTCGATCTCGCCGCCGTGCGGGCGCACTTCGACACCTCGGGAGTCGCCGCCTTCAAGCGGCCCGATCACCTCGTCACCGTCGACGAACTGCCCCTGACCAAGGTGGGCAAGATCGACAAGAAAGCCCTGCGCGAGATGCTCGCCGCCGAACTCACGGCATCCTGATCCGAAAGGAGCGCTCGATGTTCATCGACGCCGCCGATCTCTCCCCCGCCGACACCTACCGTCTGCTCGTCGGCTCGGTCGTCCCCCGCCCGATCGCGTGGGTCACGAGCGGGCACGACCCGGTGAACCTGGCGCCCTTCAGCTCGTTCACGTGGGTGAGCCAGCATCCCGCGATGCTCGGTTTCACCGTCAACCGGCGCGCGAACGGACGCAAGGACACCGTTCGCAACATCGAGGAGTTCGGCGAGTTCGTGGTGAACATCGCCGACGAGAGGATGCTGCCCGCCCTGCACGCGAGCAGCGAATGGATGCCGCCCGAGGTCGGGGAGGCCGATCGTCTGGGCCTCGCTCTCGAGGAGTCGCGGGTGATCGGCGTCCCGGGCCTCGCCGATGCGCCCGTGCGCATGGAATGCCGGTACCACTCGACCACCGCGTTCAGTCCGACCGGCGGCGAGTTCGTCGTGGGCACGGTGGTCGCCTGGACCGTGCGCGACGACATCGTGCGCCTCGGCTCGACGGGCGCGGCCGGCATCGACACGGAACTGCTCCGCCCGATCGGCCGCCTCGCCGGCCCGCGGTACACCCCGCTCGGCGAGGTGGTGGAGCTGCCGCCCGTGCCGGGCGGCTGACCCCACCCGCGGGCGCCCACGGGCCCGGCCCTCAGAACCAGCGCGCGATCGCGGGCAGTTCGCCGCCGCCCACGACGCGCAGCCGCCGGGCACCCCGACCGGCGAGCCAGCGCGCGAGGTCGGCGGCGGCGCCCTCGACGATCGGGCCGCCCTCGCCGTACTCCCCCGGCGCGGCATCGCGGTCGGTGGCGCGCAGCACGACGGCGCCGGGCTCGCTCCGGCGCGTCCAGGTGCGGAGGACGTCGGCGATGATGCCGTCGATCATCTCGGGAGGGAAGTCGAGGAAGGAGCCCCCGTCGGCGAGGTCGACCGCGTGCACCCACACTTCCTTCGCCCGCATCCACGCCGTCTCTCGCGCGGGCACCGTGCGCCCCTGTGCGGTGACGACCTCGGCATCCCACTGCGCGTCCGACAGATCGCGCCACTCGACGTCCAGGTGCACGGCGGCGTGGTCGACGAGGTGGCGCAGAGCGCGCGTGGGGAGCGTCGCGCCGAGGGTGATCTCGTCGGCCCGTTGCGTGTCCGAGGCGTACATGGGGGTCTCGACGCCCGTGCGCGCCCATTCGACCAGCCGCGCGACAGCGCGGGCGTTGTACCCGACGTGAGCGACGAGGTGCCGACGCGTCCAGCCGGGCAACAGGCTCGGGGCGTCGAGCTCTCCGTCGTCGAGGTTGATGAGCCGTCGCGCGAAGTACGCCGTGCCGCGACGGGCGAGGTCGAGGTGCGCGTGCGGGGCGGATTCGGCGTCGTAGCGCGCTCCGGCGCCCTGCCGTTCCCGCAGCGCGAGCTGCTCGGGTGTCAGCTCCCTCGCGCTCACGGCTCCTCCGCCGCGAAGCGGTTGCGGAGCGTCCCGATCCCGTCGATCGTGACCTCAACGACGCTTCCGGATGCCAGATACTCCCGGGGTTCGCGAGCATGCCCGACGCCGCCGGGGGTTCCGGTGAGGATCACGTCTCCCGGGCGCAGCGTCGTGATGGTCGAGACGTAGCGGACGAGGTCGACGGGCCCGTGGACGAGGTCGTGGATGTCGCCGACCTGCTTCTGCGCGCCGTCGACGGTCGTCGTCATGCGCGCGTCGGACGGGATCTCGTCGGGGGTGGCGAGCACCGGTCCGAGCGGGGTCGAGCGTTCCCACATCTTGCCCTGCAGCCACTCGCGGGTGCGGAACTGCCAGTCGCGCATCGACACGTCGTTCGCGATGGTGTAGCCGGCGATGGCGTCCTCCGCCTGTTCGGCCGACGCGCGGCGCACGGTCGAGCCGATCACGACAGCGAGCTCCCCCTCCCAGTCGATCTCGGGGCTCTCGGGCGGCAGGGCGATCTCCTCGCCGTCCGCGGCGAGGGTGTCGGCGAACTTCGCGAACAGCACGGGGTACTCGGGAAGGTCACGCTTCATCTCGAGGATGTGCGCGCGGTAGTTCAGGCCGACGCACACGATCTTGCTCGGGGCGAGGATCACGGGCGCGAGGTGCGCGGCATCCAGATCCACGACCGGGCCCTCGACGCCCGCGACGGCCGACGCGGAGCCGGCCCGCAGCACGTCGCCGACGTCGGCGAAGCGTTCCAGCACGACGGCCCGACTCCCCTCCACGCGGGCCGCGGCGGTGGCTCCCTTCCAGTGCAGGGTCAGCAGCTTCATCGGTCGGTCTCCTCGTCGAACTCGCGGTACAGCCCCAGGCCCTCGAAGATGGGCGTGTCGCTGAAGTGGAACAGGTCCAGGCGCGTCTCGGCCTGCATGCGGAAGCGGCACCAGCTGGGCACGACGAAGATGTCGCCGTGCTCCACGGTGTGCTCGGTGTCGCCGAGCAGCACGCGACCGGTCCCCTCGAACACCTGGTACACGTTCGACCCGACCTCCCGGCGGACCGGCGTCGACGTTCCCTCGCGCAGACGGTGGAACTGCGCCCGGATCGTCGGCATGACGTCGCCCCCGGTGGTGGGGTTCGAGAAGCGCACGGCGGCGTGGCCGGGGCCGACCGTGGCCGGCATCCCCTCGGCCTCGAGCAGCAGTTGGTCGGTGAGCGCGGCGTCGGTGTGCTCCCAGCGGTACGCACCGATCGGGCTCGAGACCGTGCGGCGCAGCCCGGCGAGCGGCAGCAGCCCCGGGTGCGCCCAGAGGCGCTCGGAGCGCGAGTAATTGGGGGTCGCCTCGTCGGTCACCCGCTCGGAGCCGAACTCGAAGAAGCCCGAATCCATCTGGTAGGCGAAGGGGATGTCGAGGCCGTCGATCCAGGTCATCGACTCGTCGGTCTCGTTGTGGTGGCCGTGGAAATGCCAGCCCGGCGTGAGCAGGAAGTCCCCGCGGCTCATCCGCACCGGGTCGCCGTTGACGACGGTCCACACCCCCTCGCCCGAGGTGACGAACCGGAAGGCGTTCTGCGAGTGCCGGTGCTCGGGCGCGGTCTCGCGCGGGCCGAGCTGCTGGATCGCCGCCCACAGCGTCGGGGAGATGTACGCGCGACCGCGCAATCCCGGGTTGGCAAGCCCGATGGCCCGCCGCTCTCCCCCGCGCCCCACGGGGACGAGGTCTCCCGCGCGCTCGGCGAGGGGTCGCAGGGCACTCCATCGCCACACCCACGGCACCGCCTTGGGCTGCGGGCTCTGGGGCATGAGGTCGTCGAGCTGCGTCCACAGCGGGATGAGATGGTTCTCCTCGAATCCGCGATACAGGGCGCGCAGTTCGGGGCTGTCCTCGGGCTGCATCGCGTTCTCGACCGGGGTGACGGTCTCGCTCATCGGTCCTCCTCGACGTCGGCGTGAACCCAGGTTGCATGACTTCTTCACGTTGCGCAACGTGTTTTTGTCACACATTCCTGAAAAGCGAGACAGATCTCTTGCGCAAGACGCAAATGTGTTACACGATGTGGCCACGGGATGCCGCGGCACGGCGCCGCGACCCCGGCGAGAGCATCGATCTGCAAGGAGGCAGAGCATGTCTGAAATCGGGTACGACGAGACGACATCGTCCGACGGGACGCCCATCGCGTTCTTCCGCCGCGGCAGCGGGCCGGCTCTCGTCGTCACACACGGCAGCATCGCGACGAAGGAGCAGTGGATCCCCGCGAGCGAGCATCTCGCGGAACACGTCACGCTGTACGTCTACGACCGTCGTGGACGCGGCGGAACGGGCGACGCCGCGGAGTACTCCCTCGCCCACGAGGTCGCCGACATCGCCGCGATGATGGAGGTCGCCGGCCCCGGCGCGCACCTGCTGGGCCATTCTTTCGGAGCGCTGGCCACCCTCGCGTACGCCCGGGAGCACGGTCTGGACGGCGGAACCCTCCTCGCCTACGAGCCGCCGCTCGCGGTGCAGGGGCCCGTCGCCGGCGAGCGCCTGCAGGGCTATCGCGACCTGGTGGATGCCGGCGACCTCGACGCCGCGCTCGAGTACGCGCTCGTGAACTTCGTGCGCGTACCGGCGGAGGCGATCCCCTTCATCCGCGAGACGCCGCTGTGGGGCGCCAGCGTTCCGCTCACCCCCACGTGGGTCCGCGAACTCGCGGAGATCGACGCCCTCGGCAGCGATCTGTCCGTTTACGCCGAGATCGACGACCCGACGCACCTCATCGCGGGAACGGCGACCACGGCGTTCCTGTACCAGTCCGCGCATGACCTGGTGGACGTCATCCCGAACGCCGGCATCACCGACATCGAGGACGCCGACCACTTCGCGCACCTCGCCGACCCGGAGGGCTTCACCCGCGTGGTCGTCGGCGCGCTCGACCGCGCATCCGTCGCCCGCTGACCGGCATCCGCAGAACCGGCCCCCGGCGTGCGACCCGACCCGCGCCGGGGGCCGCACCATCGACGCTTCCCGCACGGCACCTGCGGGCGCGAGTTAGGCTCGAACGGTGACGATCCTGACCCTCGTACGACACGGCGAAACCGACTGGAACTCCGGAGGGCGCATTCAAGGCTCGACCGACATCCCCCTCAACGACACCGGCCGGGCGCAGGCCCGCGAGCTCGCCGAGCGCCTCGCCACCGAGTACGCCGGGCGCGAGGCGGTCGTCGTCTCGAGCGACCTGTCCCGCGCGGCGGAGACCGCCGACATCGTCGCCGCCGCCCTCGGCACCACCGTGAGCCTCCGGATGCCGGGACTCCAGGAACGCTCCTACGGCGACGCCGAGGGAATGGACGCCCCCACCTTCTACGACACGTACGGCCCGTGGCACGCCGCCGACGTTCCGGGGGCCGAGACCTGGCCGGTGGTGCGCGAGCGCGCGCTCGCCGCGCTCGCCGAGGCCGTGGCATCCGCTCCCGAGGGGGCCGACGTGATCGCGGTCGCGCACGGGGCGCTCATCCGCGAGGTGATCCTGTTCGCCACCGACGGCGCGTTCCCGCGCGAGGGGGAACGCCTGCCCAACTGCTCCGCGACGACGTTCCGCCTCGACGGAGACAGCTGGGAGATGCTCGCCTACGCGGGCGTCGCGAGCTGACAACCCGCCCGCGCGCAGCTACCGGACACGCGCCTACGCGGGCGTCGCGAGCTGAAGAAGCTCTGGAAGCCCCTGACCCCCTCAGCTCACCCCGAGCGCCCGCGAGATCACCATCAGCTGCACCTCGGTGGTGCCCTCGCCGATCTCGAGGATCTTCGAATCGCGGTAGTGCCGGGCGACCGGGTACTCGTTGATGAACCCGTTGCCGCCGAAGACCTGCGTCGCGTCCCGCGCGTTGGCCATCGCCGCGTCGCTCGCGGTCATCTTGGCGAGCGCGGCATCCACCGAGAACGGCTTCCCGGCGTCGCAGAGCCGCGCGGCGTGCACCCACGCGAGCCGCGCCGTGTGGACCCGGGCGTGCATCCGCGCGAGGAGGAACTGGATGCTCTGCCGTGTCGACAGCCGCTCCCCGAACACCGTGCGACTGCGGGCGTAGTCGACGGCGGCCTCGAGGCATCCCTCCGCTGCCCCCGTCGCGAGCGCCGCGATCGCGACGCGTCCCTCGTCGAGCGTGCGCAGGAAGTTCTTGAAGCCCTGACCGCGCTCGCCGAGCAGGTTCACCTCGGGCACGCGGACACCGTCGAAGGTCAGCGGGTGCGTGTCGGAGGCGTTCCAGCCGACCTTGTCGTACGCCGGCCCCACCGTGAACCCCGGCGTGCCGTTCGGGACGATGATCGTGGAGATCTCGGGGCGCTCGCCCGTGCGGCCGGTGACCGCGGTGACGGTCACGAAGCGGGTGATGGCTGTGCCGGAGTTCGTGATGAACTGCTTCGACCCGTCGATCACCCACTCCCCTCCCTCGAGGCGCGCGGTCGTGCGGGTCGCTCCGGCGTCGCTCCCGGCCTCGGCCTCGGTGAGCCCGAACCCGGCGAGCGCGCGACCCGCGACGAGGTCGGGTAGGTACTCGGCCTTCTGCGCGTCGGTGCCGTAGCGGTACAGCGGCATCGCGCCGAGGCCGACCCCGGCCTCGAGGGTGATCGCCATCGACTGGTCCACGCGCGCGATCCCCTCGATCGCGACGCAGAGGCTCGCGTAATCGCCGCCCTGTCCTCCGATCTCCTCGGGGAAGGGCAGGCCGAACAGGCCGATCTCGCCCATCTGCGCGACGAGGTCGAGGGGAAGCTCGTGGGCGCGGTCGGCCTCGTACGACCGGGGCGCGATGACGTCGTCGGCGAACTCGCGGACCATCGCGGCGAGCTCGCGCTCGTCGTCGGTGAAGGCCTGCTGGCTGTCGATGCTCACGGGGTGGCTCCTTTTCGGGTGATGAGTCGGGGGGCGATCAGCGCAGCAGCATGGCGCGGCCGGGCTCGCGCAGGACGCCGGCGACGTCGGTGAGGAACCGCGCCGCCTCCGCCCCGTCGACCAGGCGGTGATCGAACGAGAGGCTGAGCGTCAGGACGTCGCGCAGCGCGATCTCGCCGTCGTGCTCCCACGGCGTCCGGCGTACGGCGCCGACCGCGAGGATCCCGGCCTCTCCCGGGTTGAGGATCGGGGTCCCGGCATCCACTCCGAAGACCCCGACGTTGGTGATCGAGAACGTCCCGCCGGTCATCGCGGCGGGAGCCGTGCGCCCGGCGCGGGCTGTCGCGGCGAGGTCGGCGATCGCGTCGGCGAGATCGACGAGCGGCAGGGTGTCGGCATCCGGGATCACCGGCACGACGAGACCCCGCTCGGTCGCCGCCGCGATGCCGAGGTTGACGTAGTGGTGCAGGACGATCTCGCCCGCGGGCTCATCCCATTTCGCGTTCAGCGCGGGAGTGCGACCGAGCGCGAGGCAGACGGCCTTGGCGACGACCGCGAGCACGCCGATGCGGTGTCCGTCGAGAGCCCGGTCGTGCCGGAGGGATGCCAAGAGCTCGGTCGTCGCGGTGACGTCGAGCGTGAGGAAGGTCGTCGCGTGCGGAGCGGTGAACGCGCTCTGGACCATCGCCGCCGCGGTGTGCTTGCGGACACCGCGGATGGGCGTGCGGGTGACGCGCGGGTCGGTGGAAGCGGGAACAGCCGGGGGGACCGTCGACGCGAGAGCGGGGGCTTCCGTGGGGGTGCGCGCGGCGAACTCCTCGACGTGCGCGCGCGTCACCGTTTCGCCGGGGTGCGCCGCGGCGACGAGCACGAGGTCGACGCCGAGGTCTTTCGCAAGCTTGCGGACGGGCGGCGTGGACCGCGGCCGTTCGAGCGGCAGCTCGATGGGACCGGTGCGCAGGACGTCGTGCGGGGCCGCCTCCCGGACCGCGTGATCGCTGTCGAGGACCGCGGTGGCCCCGCTGCGCGCGCGCCGCCGCGGACGACTCCCGGATGCCGGGGCGGCGCCGTAGCCGACGAGGTTCGGGGTCGCGCGGGTCGTCTCCTCGGGCGCCGTCGTGCGGAGGTCTTCCGCGGCACGCCGCTCGACCGCGCCCGTCATCGGCGTGTCGGCCGCGGACTCCGCGGGACGGTCCACGGACGCCGGCGCCTCGGACCGGGCCGGGCTCTCGGCATCCGCCCCCACCGCGAACGACACGAGCGGCGAGCCGACCGCCACGACGTCTCCCGCCGCGGCGTGCAGCCCCTGCACGGTGCCGGCGTACGGCGAGGGGATCTCGACGATGGCTTTGGCCGTCTCGACCTCGGCGATCGTCTGGTTCAGCGTCACCGCGTCGCCCTCGGCCACGTGCCACTGCACGATCTCGGCCTCGGGAAGCCCCTCGCCGAGGTCGGGAAGCAAAAATTCCCGGATCATCGCCGCACCCCCTTTGTCTCGGGAACACCCGACCGGTCGGCGCAGAACTCCCGCATCATCGCCGCACCCCTTCCCCGCGCTCGAGCACGCGATCCACCGCGAACAGGACCCGATCCAGATCCGGGACGTGGTGCTTCTCGAGCTTCGACGGCGGATACGGGATGTCGTGACCCGTGACGCGCTGCGGCGGCGCCTCGAGGTACTCGAAGCACTGCTCGGTGATGCTCGCGACGAGTTCGGCGCCGACCCCCGCTTGCCGCGCGGCCTCGTGCGTGACGACGACGCGGCCGGTCTTGCGGACGGATGCCGCGACCGTGTTCATGTCGATCGGCGACAGCGAGCGCAGGTCGATGACCTCGAGCGAGAGTCCCTCGTCCTCCGCGGCGAGCGCCGCATCCAGCGCCGTGCGCACCTGCGCGCCGTAGGTCACGATCGTGGCGTCCGTGCCCTCGCGGGCGACGCGGGCGAGGTGCATCGGCGGGGCGTCGGCGAGGTCGGCATCCAGATCCACCTCGCCCTTCGAGTGGTAAAGGCGCTTCGGCTCGAAGAAGATGACGGGATCATCGGATGCCACGGCCTGGCGCAGCATCACGAAGGCGTCCTGCGGGTTCGAGGCGGCCACGACGCGGAGCCCCGCGGTGTGCACGAAGTACGCCTCGGGTGACTCGGAGTGGTGTTCCGCGGCACCCACGCCCCCGGCCCACGGGATGCGGATGACGAGCGGCATCCGGATCCGTCCGTTGCTGCGGTACGAGAGCTTGGCGACCTGACACACGATCTGGTCGAACGCGGGGTAGACGAATCCGTCGAACTGGATCTCGACGACGGGCCGGTAGCCGCGCAGGGCGAGGCCCACCGCCGTGCCGACGATGCCGGCCTCGGCGAGAGGGGTGTCGACGACCCGCTGCGCGCCGAAACGCTGCTGCAAGCCGTCGGTGACGCGGAAGACACCACCGAGCTTGCCGATGTCCTCGCCCATGAGGAGGACTTTCTCGTCGCCCTCGAGGGCTTTCGCCAGGCCCGCGTTGATCGCGGCGCCGAGGGTGAGGGCGGTCATCGCGTGCCCTCCTGCGCGAACCCCGCGAGGTACGCGACGTACTCCGCCTTCTGCCGCTCCAGCCCCGTGTGGGGTTCCGCGTAGACGTGGTCGAACATCGTCTCGGGGGCGCGCGTCGTCGCCTCGATGCAGGCCGCGCGGACCTCGGCGGCGAGAGTGTCGGCGGCGCGGGCGACCTCGGCCATGCCGGAGTCGTCGAGCATGCCCTCGGCCCGCAGGTACGCCTCGAGCCGCGCGATCGGGTCGCGCTCGGCCCACGCGTCGACCTCGGCGCTGTCGCGGTAGCGGGTGGGGTCATCGCTCGTGGTGTGCGGTCCCATGCGGTAGGTCACGGCCTCGATGAACGAGGGGCCTTCGCCGCGGCGAGCGCGGTCGAGCGCCCACCGCATCGCGGCGACGCACGCGAGGGCGTCGTTGCCGTCGACCCGGAGGCTCGGGATGCCGAACCCCGGCGCCCGGCCCGCGATGGGGTACTTCGCCTGCACGGTGACCGGTTCGCTGATCGCCCACTGGTTGTTCGAGCAGACGAACACCACCGGGGCGCGGAAGGACGAGGCGAACACCATGGCCTCGTTGACATCTCCCTGGCTGGTGGCACCGTCGCCGTAGTACGCGACGGCGACGTCGGTGGAGCCGTCGCGCTGCGCGCCCATCGCCCAGCCGGTGGCGTGAAGCGACTGCGCGCCGATGATGATCTGCGGCGGTGCGGCGTGGATCGTGCGGTGATCGTATGCGGAGTGCTCCTCACCGCGCCACGCGAGGACGTAGTCGGCGGGCTGCGCCCCGCGGCCGAGCAGCACGCCGTGCTCGCGGTAGCTCGGGAAGACGAAGTCGCCGGGGGCGAGGGCGTGGGCGGTGCCGACCTGCACGGCCTCCTGACCGCGGCACGGTGCCCACAGGGCGAGCTGTCCCTGTCGCTGGAGGGCGACGCCCTCGGCATCCAGTCGCCGGGTCAGGACCATGTCGCGGTGGAGAGCCCGCAGTTCGTGCGGAGAGAGGTCGGTGATCCACGGGTCCAGGGTGGCGTCGGGCACGCGGGACCCGTCGGGCTCGAGAACGCGCAGCATCTCCCCTTTGTCGGGGGCTCCCGCGGCGATCGAGTCGTGCGTCTGGGTGTACGTCATCGTCATCCCTCCAGCTGCGGCCCGGGCTTCTCGTGAAAGCCGGGGCGGTGCGGATGCCGGCAGCGTCGCCGACACGGCCGACCGTACGCGCGGAAGGCAGGGCGCTCAAGACCTCGGAAGATAACTCAGCATTGTGCGCATCGCGGAGGGCAAGCGCCCTGCTAATGTTTCGCAGCATGAGCAAGCTCGACGCCGTCGACCTCGACCTTCTCCGCGCGCTGTCGGCCGACCCGCGGGCCACCGTCGTCGCGCTCGCCGAGAAGCTCGGCCTCTCGCGCAACACCGTGCAGGCCCGCATGAGCCGCCTCGAACGCGGCGGCGTGTTCCTGTCGTACGAGCGCACGCTGTCGGCCGAGGCGCTCGGCTTCCCGATCGAGGCGTTCCTGCAGGTCACCGTGCGCCAGGCCGAGCTGCCGGCGATCCGCGAAGAGCTCGCGAAGGTCCCCGAGGTGCTGCAGGCGCACGGCCTCAGCGGTCAGGTCGACCTCCTCGTGCGGGTCGCGTGCCGCGACACGCAGCACCTGTTCGACACCGATGCCCGCATCCTCGCGATCGAGGGTGTCGAGCGCACCGAGACGTCGCTCGTGATGGGCGAGGTCATCGGGTACCGGGTGGGGCCGTTGATGGATCTGGCGCGGACGCACCCCTGATCGGGGCGTCGCCCGGAACGAGGTCTCGCACCGCACGAACCAACGTGGAGCGCAGCCAGCGTGACGCGTCGTCGTCGTCGACGCGTCGGTGCCACCGCTGCTCCACGGGGGCCGCCGGCAGGTCGAGCGGAAGATCGAGGAGCCGTAATGGCATCCCCTCGTCACGGAGATGGGATGCGAGGACCCGGGGCAGCAGGCAGGCGAGATCGCTCCCCACGACCGTCAACGCGCCGACGAGGTAGCTCGGCACCACCACGGTGACCTCGCGTCGACGCCCTCCCGCTTCGAGCAGGTCGTCGACCGGCCCCCGCGCGAGCCCGCGACGCGACGCCGAGACGTGTGGGACGGAGCAGAAGTCGTCGATCGAGACCTGCGCGGCGCGCCCCAACGGGCTCTGCTCCGAGACGACGGCGACGAAGCGATCGGTGAAGAGCGTCTCCGACAGGACGTCGGGTGCGGGGTGGACGACGATGCCGACATCGAGGTCGAGCGAGCCGTCGCGTAGCGCCTCCGCGGTCTTCGACTCCTGCGCCTCGAACCGCAGGCGCACGCCTGGCGCTTCTCGCTGGACACTCCGTTGCAGCCGCGGGATCAACGCGGGGGCGAGCGCATCGTTGATGCGGATGACGAAGGTACGGTGCCAGGTCCGGGGCTCACCGCCGGTGTCCCGCCGGAGCAGGTCGGTCTCGTGCAGGATGCGACGCACGCGCGTGAGGCTCCGCTCGGCGAACGGCGTCGGGACGAACCCGCGACCGGCCCGGACGAGGATGGGGTCCCCCATCGCGTGACGCAACCTTCCGAGCGCCCTGCTGGTGGCCGCGACCGACAGGTGCAGCTTCTCGGCCGCACCGGTGACGGTTCCGGCATCCATCACCGCGTCGAACACGCGGAGCAGGTTGAGGTCGATGTCTTCCACACGACGATTGTCCGGCACGCAAACCTCGCTTGCCGATATTGCGCTTCCCGAAAAGGTGCGGGGCGCCCCAGACTCGAGAAGTACCGACAACCCGGAGGAAGCATGCCCCGCACCATTCGCCCCACCGCTTTCGGAGACCCGGAGGTCCTCGTCGTCGCCGACACGCCCATGCCCGTCCCGCAGCACGATGAGGTGGTCGTGCGTGTGCGCGCGGCCGGGGTGAACCCGATCGATCGGAAGGTGTACAGCGGAAGCTTCCACGGCAACGATGCGACTCTTCCCTCGCTCGGCCTGGAGTGCGCGGGCGTCGTCGACGCGATCGGCGCGGGGGTCACCACCGCCGCGATCGGTGACGAGGTGATCGTCTACCCCGTGACGGCGGCGTACGCCGATGTCGTGTGCGTCCCCGCCACGTCGCTGATCCCGAAGCCGGTCGCCCTCAGCTGGGCCGAGGCCGGAGGGCTTCTGCTGGCCGGAACGACCGCTGCTCACGCCCTGAGCGCGATCGCGGTCGCCCCGGACGACACCGTCCTCGTGCACGGCGGAGCGGGAGCCGTCGGGCTGATGGCCGTTCAGCTCGCCCGCGCTGCCGGAGCGCAGGTGATCGCCACCGCGTCGCCGCGCAACCATGCATTGCTGCAGGAGCTCGGCGCCACCCCTGTGACCTACGGGCCGGGCCTTCTCGATCGCGTCCGGCAGGCGGCCCCCACGGGGGTCGACGCCGCCGTCGACGCCGCCGGAACGGACGAAGCGCTCGATGTGTCCCTGGCGGTCGTCGACGACCCGGGACGCATCGCCTCGATCGTGGGATCGGACCGACGCAACGGTACCGGCATCGCGCTCCTCGGCTACGGTCCCGGCCAGGACCCGGGGTTCGCGGTGCGCGAGGGCGCACGGGGACGACTGGTGGAGATGGCCGGCGAGGGATCCCTTCGTGTGCTCGTGTGCGCCACGCTTCCCCTGACCGAGGCCGCCCGGGCGCACGAGATGCTGATGTCGGCGCACTCTCCCGGGAAGATCGTTCTCCTCCCGGAGCCGGACCTCGTGGCTCAGTGACCCGGCGCTACGGCGCCGGCACCACCGGGATGCTCGCCGTCTCGGTCTTCGGCTCGGCGGGGCTCCCGGCATCCAGGCGCACGAGCACGACCCCGACGAGGATCAACGCCCCGCCGACGAACTGGATCGGCGCGGGCGTCTCGCCCAGCAGCGACCAGGCGAAGCCGAGGGCGAACAGCACCTCACTGAGCCCGACGAACGAGGCGAGTCGCGAGCCGATGAGCGGCACCGCGATCACCCCGAGGGCGTAGCCGAGGGTGGTCGCCACCGCGCCCACCCAGAGCAGGGGCAGGATGCCGGGAACCTGGAGTCCCGCGAGCGACACCGTGATCGAGGGCGCGGCGAAGGGCAGCACGCCCACCCCCACGAGGATGCCCATGAGCACCGTGCCGGTGAGCAGGCCGCCCGCGGCGAGCGCGAGGGGCGGGAGGTCGTCGCCCGCGCGGCCGGCGATCACGAAGTAGGCCGCGGCGCAGACGGCGGCGCACAGGGCGAACAGCGTCCCCAGGAGGTCGAAGCGCGCCCCGCTGATGTCGACGACCAGGACGAGTCCGGCCATCGCGACGACCGAGCCGATGAGCACGGCCTTCGACGGCGCACGGCGCGTGCGCACCCACACGGCGATCACGATGAGCACCGGGGCGATGTACTGGATCAGCAGCGCCACGGCCACCGGCATCCTCTGCATCGCGGCGAAGTAGAACAGCTGGCAGCCGGCGACCGCGGTCAGGCCGAACGACACGATGAGCAGGCCGTGGCGCCGGAGGAATCCGCGCTGACGCCGGATCGCCGTGACGAGCGCCGGCGAGAGCAGGAGAGCCGCGACGCCCATGCGGACGAGCAGCACGGCCCCGAGCGACCATCCTCCGTCGAGGAGGGGTTTGACGAAGGGGCCGCTGGACGAGAACGCCAGCGCGGAGGCGACGGCGATGAGCAGCCCCGTGACGGCGCCGGAGCCGTGGCGGACGGGACGGGGAAGGGTGACGGACGACGTGGTCATGCGGGCCTGCTGTCAGGAGTCAAGAGTGAGTACACTCGTGACAGTACGACCTGAGAATGTCAGGAGTCAACATGGTCTTCATCCGTGACACCGAACTGGTGCTGCGCGCGACCGTCGAACTGGTCAACACCCTGCCCCACACCGAGGTGAGCGGGGTCGACACCCTCACCACGATGGCCGAGCTCGACGACTTCGCCGAGCGGCACACCTACACCGGTTCGCGCGCCCGCGACGAGCGCGAGCTGGCCGCTGTGCGCGGCATCCGGCGGCGGATCCAAGCGCTGTGGAACGTCGATCGCGATGACGCGGTGCCCCTCGTGAACGCGATGCTGCGCGACGGACGCGCCCTGCCGCAGCTCGTGCGGCACGACGAGTTCGACTGGCACATCCACGCGTCCGAGGCCTCGGACCACCTCGCCCAGCGCATGCTCGTCGAGACGGCGATGGCGTTCGTCGACGTCATCCGCGCCGACGAGTACGCCCGCATCCGCGTGTGCGACGCCGACGACTGCGACGGCGTGTACGTCGACTTCTCGAAGAACGGCTCGAAGCGGTACTGCGACTCCGGCAACTGCGGCAACCGCATGAACGTCAACGCGTATCGCAAGCGAAAGGCGGAGACGGCGTAGCGCGTCTCCCCCGCGGTCGGGGCGGGCGGGACCGGCACAGGCGGCGGGCACCCGCGCCGCGGGATGGGTCCGCGCCGCGGGACGGGTCCGCGCCGCGGGACGGGTCCGCGCCGCGGGACGGGTCCGGCACAGGCCGCCGCGGGCGATCCGTCTCCGGTCGCTCGGGGCGTGTCAGTCTTCGCCGAGGAACCCCCGGATCGCGGATGCCGCCGCCTCGGGCGTCTCGTAGTGGATGAGGTGTCCGACGTCGGAAATCTCGACCAGCCGTGCGTCGGGGAAGAGCGTCGCCAGATGCCGCTCGGCCTCGATCGGGGTGATGTCGTCTTTCTCGGCCGCGATCAGCAGCGTCGGTTGCGCGATGCGCGGGGCGAACGCGCGCACGTCGTTCGACACGCTGGTGACGAATGCCTCGTGCAGCACGTCGCGGTCGGCGAAGCGGGAGAAGTACTCATCGTGCTGCTCGTGCACGAAGCGGCGCAGTTCAGGGTCGCGCGTCTTGGCCATCGCGTTGCTCATCACCCGCACGATCAATGCGTTACGCAGCAACGCGTCGCCGATCGCCCGGGGCAGCTTCGCCCCCGCGAGGTAGTAGAACACCGCGAGACGCGTCAGGACACCGCGCGGACCTTCGAGCGCGGGCGCGCCGATCGGGTTCACGAGGATGAGTTTCGGCGTCTCGAGGCCTGCCGCCACCGCCGCTGACGACACGATCGATCCGAACGAGTGCCCGAGAACGACCGCTCCTGGCGCGACGGCGTCGACGAACGCCCGCAGCCACGCGGCGTAGGCCTCGAGGTCGTGCCGACGCCCCGCCAAGGGCGCCGTCTCGCCGAATCCGGGCAGGTCGGGAGACACGACCCGGATGCCGGGGAGATGCGCCACGACCGGATCGAGCCCGTGATGCTCACCCCGGAAGCCGTGCACGGCGACGATCGTGGTGGCGGCGTCGTCGTCTCCGTAGACCCAGTACGCCGTCGCGCCCCCGAGCACCTCGACCTCGCGTCGCTCGACGGGGATCGCGGCGAGCAGGTCGGCGTAGGGGTTCGGCATGGGTTCGATTTTAGGTGGGGGTTCCGACATCCACCTGGGTACCCCGGTCGCGCGGCGGCACGCTCTTCCTGCACAGCGTCCGGACCCCGGCATCCCTCCCCCGTCCCCGCCCACCTCCCCGCCCACGGCAGACCGCACACTCTCCCTCCACAACACCCGGACCCCGGCATCCCTCCCCCGTCCCCGCCCACCTCCCCGCCCACGGCAGACCGCACACTCTCCCTCCACAACACCCGGACCCCGGCATCCCTCCCCCGTCTCTGCGCGCCTCGCCGTCCATGTCGGACCTCCGATCTACGGTGACCCCATGACCCTGTGGCAGGCCGAGCCGCTCCCGCTCTTCCAAGCTCCCGAATGGACGCGTCTCGTCGGCGTCTTCGACCTCGAGACGACCGGCGTCGATGTCGAGAACGATCGCATCGTGACGGCGCACGTGGGCGTCATCGACGCCGACGGCCACATCGTCGACGCGCGCGACTGGCTCGCCGATCCCGGGGTCGAGATCCCCGACGGCGCCGCCGCGATCCACGGGATCACCACCGAGCGGGCGCGGGCCGATGGCGCTCCGGCACCACGGGTCGTGGCCGAGGTGGTCGAGGCGCTGAGCGCCCTGTTCGCGGCGGGGATCCCGGTCGTGGCGTACAACGCCCCCTTCGACTTCTCGATGCTCAAGCACGAAGCCGTCCGGCACGGGGTACCGCCGATCGATGCCCCGTCGCCGGTGATCGACCCTCTCGTCGTCGACAAGACCTACGACCGTTACCGCCGCGGCAAGCGCACGCTGTCGGTCGTGGCCGAGCACTACGCGGTACCGCTGGAGTCGGCTCACGAGGCGTGCGCCGACGCGGTCGCCGCGGGGCGCCTCGCGCTCGCTCTCGCCGACCGTTTCGGCCCCTGGCTCCCCGCCACGCTCGAGGAGCTTCACACGCGCCAGATCTCGTGGGCCCGGGCCCAAGCGGCGAGTCTCACCGAGTACTTCGTCAGAATCGGACGCCTGGATGCCACGGCTCCCCCGCTCGATGGAGCGTGGCCGATCCGCTGAGAAGCGAACGACGCGGAGTCGAGCACGCAGGAGCGCTCGCGGACGCCGCACTCCAGGCCGGCATGACAGGCGACGGCGCCTCGATCATCGTGGCTGGATACCGCCGACCCCCTCCTGACCGGCGTCACGACGCGTCCGCGACCGGCATCGGGAGGTACCTCCCCCGGGTTCACCCGCGTACGCGACACCACCGCGCCGACGTACCACCTCTTCCCGCCGTTCTCGCGTGTGCGGCATCCGCCCGTCGAAGAATCGGGGGCGCGCTCCCCGTGCGACATCAGCTCGTCAACGATAGAACCGGCGCGCCCGCCCCGAGATTCCGGCCCTTCGCGGCAATGTCGGAGGTCCCCGATAGCGTTTCGACATGGACACCTCCGCCCCTCTCGCCGACCGGCCGTCACCGGCTGAGCGGTCGTGGGACGGTGTTCCGTGGCCCACCGACGATGAGCTCGAAGACGAGGTCGCATGGGCCCGTCTGCTCGATCTCCGCGCGGCGAGTCACCGCGACGAAGCGTTCTCCGCTGACGACGTCCTCCCCGACGAGCCCGTGGCCCCTCTCTGTGCCGCGAGAGCCTCAGCATCCGATCTCGACGCGATCCTCGGACATCTCGAGCTGATCGCCGCCGAGCGCCACCGTCTCGCGGCCGAGGAGGGCCGTCTCATCGCGGCGGTCCTGCGCGACGCCGCCGCAGACCCGACGCCCTGGGTCGGCCCCGACCCGACCCTCGACCTGGTGTGGAGCGATCCGCGGGGCCGCACGGCCGCCGCGGTGCGACGCGACCGCATCGATCTCGCGCAGCGCGCGGCGGCAGCCGAGATGGCGGTGCGTCTGCACCTGTCGGAGCAGACCATCCGCACGCGTGCCACGCACGTCGAGGCGCTGCGAGAGCGCTGCCCCCGACTGTGGGACGAGTTCGCCGCCGGACGGACGTCGGAACGCCACGCCGTCGAGGCGGCACGGCTCGCGACCTCCCTCCCTGACGACGAGACGGCGTGGAGCGCGTTCGACGACGGCGTCGCCGAGACCGCGACGAGATTGACTCCCACGAAGTTCACCGTCGCCGCGCGTGCTCTCCGCGAGCGCGTGCATGCCGAGTCGATCGACGTCCGCCATCGCCGCGCCGCGCGCGATCGCGGGGTGTGGATGACGCCCGAACTCGACGGGATGGCCTCGCTCAACGCCCTTCTCCCCGCCGAGCGGGCGCGCAGCATCATGACGCGCCTCGATCGCGCCGCTCGGCATCTGGCCGCTGCACCGGACGAGGAGCGCACGCTGGCTCAGCTGCGCGCCGACGTTCTCGCCGACCTCGTGACGACTCCCACGCCCGATGCGACTGCGGTCGATCCCTCGACCGCCCGTGCGCCTCGAAACGACTCCGAGCCCCAGGTCGACGCCACTCCCCGATACGCCGCCGTGGCCACGCCCGCAGACCCGCCCGCTCCCGCGCCCGCGGCCCCGCCCTTGTCCACGTCCGACCCCGCGTCCACGTCCAGACCCGGGCCACCGCCCACGCGCGTACCCTTGGTCGCCCCCGCACCCGCAACCGCACCCCCACCAGCACCCCCGCCCGCTCGACCCCGCCCGTGTTCCCCCACCGTCGTCGTCACCATCCCCGCGCTCACCCTCCTCGGTGCTGACGACCGCCCCGCCACCCTCGACGGCTACGGCCCCATCGACCTCGACACCGCGCGCCGTCTCGCCGGCGAAGCGAGCTCCTGGGTGCGCCTTCTGACACACCCCGTCACCGGAGCGCCACTCGTGCTCGATCGACAGACGTACCGCGTTCCCGCGGCCCTTCGGCGCTGGCTCGGCGTGACCTCACCGACCTGCGTCTTCCCCGGTTGCAATCGGCCCGCACGCGATTGCGATCTCGACCACCTCACCGCCTGGGCCGACGGCGGCACCACGGATGCCGACAACCTCGCGCCGGAGTGCCGCCCCCACCACCGCCTCCGACACGGGACGCGGTTGACGCCGACGCACGACCTCGCGACAGGCGACATGCGATGGACATCCCCGCTCGGCGGCACGTACGACACCGATCCACCGCCGTTCTGAGCGCGAGGCGAGCATCACCCCCGCCGTGCACCGCCTCGGACCCGCGCCCTGCGGCCCGCACCCGCACCCGCACCCGCACCCGCACAAGGCTGCCTCCGCACCACGCCGCGCCCGCACCCCGCGCCCGCGCCACCACACAGGGCGCACGCGCCCCACCCCGCCCACCGCCCCCATGGACGAGCCAGCACCACCGGAATGCCACACTGGTCCCGTGACCTGCCGCATCGCGACCATTCAGATGGAAGCCGTCCCGGGCGACATCGACGCGAACGTCGCTCTCATCACCCGCCTCGTGGACGACGCCGCGGCGGGCGGAGCAGACCTGGCCCTTTTCCCCGAGGCCGCCGTCACGGGGTACGACGACCGCGCCTTCGCCGGTCCCCTCCCCGAGCTCCGCCCGGACGGGTGGTGGACCCCCGTGCAAGACGCTGTCGACCGCACCGGCGTCATCGCCGTCGTCAACACCGCCCTCGAGCGGGAGGGATGCCGCACCCTCAGCGACGTGATCCTCGCTCCCGGTCGCGACCCCCTCGCGGCCTATGACAAGCAGCACCTGCACGACAGCGAACGCTCCCTCTTCGCGCCCGGCGATCACGGCGCCTCGTTCGTCCTGAACGACCTGAGCTTCGCCCTCTCGGTCTGCTACGACGCGAACTTCCCCGAGCACGCTGCCGCCGCGGGCCGGGCCGGGGCGGACGTCTACCTCAACAGCGGCGCGTATTTCCCCGGGGGCGAGCACCGTCGCGATCTCCACTACGCCGCCCGCGCCCTCGACAACGGCATGTACGTGGTCTTCAGCGGCCTCCTCGGCGGGCCGCACGCCTTCATCGGCGGCTCCGCCGTCTTCGATCCGCTCGGCCGACGCATCGCCGCGGTCGGCGAGGGCGAGCACGTCGCGTTCGCCGACCTCAGCGCGGAGGTCGTCGGCGAGACCCGCGCGCACCAGCGGATGTGGGCGGATCATCGTGACGGGCTGGGCCCCGACCACCCCCTGGGATCGTTCCACACGGCCGCCGCGGCGCGCTGACCGGAGAGGCGCCACCGTCGCACCCGGCGCGGGCACCCCGTCGCACCCGGCGCGGGCACCCCGTCGCGCTCGGCGCGGGCACCCCCGTCACGCCCGGCGGGCACCTCTATCACGCCCGGCACGGGCACGCCCGTCACACCCGGCGCGGGCACCCCCGCCGCACCCGGCGCAGCCCCCCATCACACCCCGGCGCAGGCACCCCCATCACGGCCCGGCGCAGGCACCCGTCATTCCCGCACGAGGCCAGCGAGCACCGCTCTCCCCCATTCCCACTCTCCGAGGCCGCTCGCGGCGTTGAGGTGTCCGCACTCCCCGGCATTGCGGAAGGCGCTCCCCCACTCGGATGCGAACCGCTCCGCGACATCGATCGCGCAGTACGGATCGTCGGAGCCGGCGATCACCGCGCTCGGGCACGTGAGCGGTCGAGCCTCGACGCGCACGAAGCTCGGAGCGGCGGCCCGGGGAAACCGCTCACCCGCCGGGTTCGGAGGCGCGACGAGCAGCATGCCCGCCACCGTCGTGCGTTCCACCCGCGCGTCCCACTCGGCCGCCGCCCAGCACCCGAGGCTGTGCGCGACCACGATGACATCCTCGTTCGATGCGGCGCGCTCGGTGACAGCTCGATCGATCGCCTCCACCCAGTCGCCGAGGTCGGGCTCATCCCACGATCGGGGCGACACCCGGACGGCCGCCTCACCCCACCGTCTTTCCCAGAGGGTCTGCCAGTGCTGCGCGCCCGATCCTCCGATGCCGGGGACGACGACATATGTAACCATCGAAAGCCACCTTTTCACTCGCTCACCGCGCCTGCGCGCGGCATCCTGTCCGCGAGCATGATGGATCCACTCGATGAATTCACCTTCGGCAAGCGATGTATAGGAGATCGGAACCCAGAACGATGGAATCACTCGACGCGATCGACCGCCGCATCCTCGAACTGCTGCAGAACGACGGACGACTGTCGGGAGCCGAGGTGGGCCGGCGGGTCGGACTTTCTCAGCCCGCTGCCAGCGCGCGGATCCTGCGCCTCGAACGCGCGGGCGTCATCGCGGGGTACCGCGCGGTGATCGACCCCGCCGCGGTCGGGCTCGTCATCCACGCCGTCATCCGGCTGCGCACCACGCATGCGCTACTCGCTCAGGCCCGGGAGCTCGCCGAGCGTCTCCCCGACATCACGTCGATGGTCCGTGTGACCGGAGACGACTGCCTGCTGTTCGACGTCAACTGCCCGGACGCCTCGAGGCTGGAGAAAGTGGTCGACGCCCTGGCGCGGTTCGGTCCGGTGACCACGTCGCTCGTCCTCAGCACCTACCCGCCGAAGCCGTTGCTGCCCGCGAAGGACGCATGACGGTCGAACACGCACCGACCACGCCCGTCCCCGGCACCCGCGCGACGGTCCCGAGCGACCGCCCACCCGTCACGCCCGTCCCCGGCACCCGCGCGACGGTCCCGAGCGACCGCCCACCCGTCACGCCCGCCCACGGAAAACACGAAGCCCCCCGTCCCGAAGGACGAGGGGCTCGCGAAGCGAAACCGCTGAAGATCAACGACCGCCGAAGTTCTTGAAGCGCTGGTTGAACTTCTCGACACGACCGGCCGAGTCCATGATGCGCTGCTTACCCGTGTAGAAGGGGTGCGAAGCCGACGAGATTTCCACGTCGATGACGGGGTACTCCACGCCGTCCAGCTCGATCGTCTTGTCGCTCGAGACGGTCGAACGGGTGAGGAACGTGTCGCCCGAACCGAGGTCGCGGAACACGACGGCCTTGTACGTGGGGTGGATGTCAGTCTTCATGGGAGGTCCTTTGAGAAGTGGTGCCCTGGATTCTGCCAGGACGTCAAAGTCTGCGGCGCCGAAGGCACCAGCGTGAGAGTCTACCAGGCTCGCGCGCGAACTCGCGCGCGACGTCACACCGCGCGAGCCGCGTAGCGGCCGGCCTCGTGCGTGAGGGTGATCTCGAGTCCGAACGTCCTTGAGAGGTTCTCGGCCGTCAGCGCCTCGTCGAGAGGACCGGATGCCACGACCTCCCCGTCGCGCAGCAACAGCACGTGCGTGAAGCCGACGGGGATCTCCTCGACGTGGTGCGTCACCATCACCATCGCGGGCGTCGTCGGCGCCTGCGCGTAGCCCGACAGCAGAGCGAGCAGCTCTTCGCGGGCGCCGAGATCGAGGCTCGCCGTGGGCTCGTCGAGCAGCAGGAGCTCGGGGTCGGTCATGACGGCGCGCGCGATCTGCACGCGCTTCTGCTCGCCGTCGCTCAGCGTGCCGAACGTGCGATCGGCGAGGTGGTCGAGACGCCACTCGGCGAGCACGCGCAGCGCACGGCGCTCATCTATGTCGTCATACTGCTCACGCCACCGACCGGTCACCGAGTAGGCCGCGGTGAGCACGACGTCGAGGACCGCCTCCTCGGGCGGCACGCGACGCGCCATCGCCGACGAGGCGAAGCCGATCCGCGGGCGGAGCTCGAACACGTCTGTGCGCCCGAGCTGCTCACCGAGGATCGACACCGTGCCCGACGTGGGGTGCAGGAGCGTGTCCGCGAGCTGTAGGACCGTCGTCTTCCCCGCGCCGTTGGGGCCGAGCACGACCCAGCGCTCGTCGTCAGCGACGCTCCAGTCGAGATGGGACACGATGTCCCGCGTGTTCCGGCGGACGACGACGTCGGAGAACTCGAGAACCTGGGGCATGGATCTAGCCTAACGGCCCGGACCCCTCCGCCCGGATGCCACGCGGCCCCGCTGTGGAGCGACAGGGCCCGTGCGGCAATCGCGGTTTCCCTACTTCCCCGCGACCTCCGCGTACAACGCCGCGGTCGTCTGCGCGATCGCCGCCCAGCTGAAGTCGTCGATGGCGCGCTGACGACCGGCCTCCCCGTAGGCGCGGGCCGCATCGGCATCCGTCACCACCTCGGTGAGCACGCGGGCGAGGTCCGCGACGAAGCGCTCGGGGTCCACGGGCGTCCCCGTCCCGTCCTGGACCTGCTCGATCGGCACGAGGCGCCCCGTGACGCCGTCCACGACGACCTCCGGGATCCCCCCGGTCGCCGTTCCCACGACGGCCGCCCCGCACGCCATCGCCTCGAGGTTGACGATCCCCAGCGGCTCGTACACCGACGGGCAGACGAAGGTCGTCGCGGCGGTGAGGATCGCGCAGAGCTCGTTTCGCGGCAGCAGGCGGTCGATCCACACGACGCCGTCGCGGGTCGCCTGGAGCCCGCGGACGAGCTCCTCGACCTCCGCCATGATCTGCGGCGTGTCCGGAGCGCCCGCGCACAGGATCAGCTGCACGTCCGCCGGCAGTCGCTCCGCCGCGCGGAGCAGGTAGGGCAGCCCTTTCTGCCGGGTGATGCGCCCGACGAAGACCACCGACGGCCGCGACGGGTCGATACCGACGGCGGCCAAGAAGGCGTCGTCCGAAACCGGATGCCACGCCTCGGTGTCGATGCCGTTGTAGATCACACGCACCTTGTCGGGATCCAGCGACGGGTAGCTGCGAAGGATGTCGTCGCGCATCCCGGAGCTCACCGCGACGACCGCCGCGGCCCCCTCGTACGCCGTCGTCTCGATGAAGCTCGACACGGCGTAGCCCCCGCCGAGCTGCTCGGCCTTCCAGGGCCGCAGCGGCTCGAGGCTGTGGGCGGTCACGACGTGCGGGATCCCGTGGAGGAGGGATGCCAGGTGCCCGGCGAAGTTCGCGTACCAGGTGTGCGAGTGCACGACGTCGGCGCCGGCGACGTCGGTGACGATCTCGAGATCGGTGCCGAGCGTCTGGATCGCGCCGTTCGCGGAGGCGAGCTCGGCGGGCACGCTATAGGACGTCGTGTCGACCTCGTCACGCTCCGCACCGAACGCGCGCACCTGCACCTCGGTGCCTTCGGCGCGCAGCGCCTTGACGAGTTCGGTGGCGTGGACTCCGGCTCCCCCGTAGATCTCCGGCGGGTACTCCTTGGTCACGATGTCGACGCGCATGAGACGAACCGTAGTACAGCGAAAGGCACGCCGTGCACGTGTTTCCGCATCCGCATCCGACCCCTAGTGTGGTGCCATGCCTGCAGCGCCGAAGGTCTTCGGAATCATCCTCGCCGGCGGCGAGGGAAAGCGACTCATGCCCCTGACGGCGGATCGCGCCAAACCCGCCGTCCCCTTCGGCGGTCAATACCGCCTGATCGACTTCGCGATCTCGAATCTCATCAATTCGGGCCTGCGCCAGCTCGTCGTGCTGACGCAGTACAAGTCGCACAGCCTCGATCGCCACATCTCGCAGACGTGGCGCATGTCGCCGATGCTCGGCGCCTATGTGGCATCCGTCCCGGCCCAGCAGCGCCTCGGCAAGCGCTGGTTCTCGGGTTCGGCCGACGCGATCCTGCAGTCGATGAACCTCATCCGCGACGAGAAGCCCGACATCGTCGTCGTCATCGGTGCCGACCACGTGTACCGCATGGACTTCAAGCAGATGCTCGACGCCCACATCGCCTCGGATGCGCGCGCGACGGTCGCCGGCATCCGCCAGCCGATCTCGCTCGCGAACCAGTTCGGCGTCATCGACACCGACCCGAGCGACCCCACGAAGATCCGCGCCTTCCTCGAGAAGCCGCAGAACCCCGAGGGCCTGGCCGACTCGCCCCACGAGGTGCTCGCCTCGATGGGCAACTACATCTTCGACGCCGACGCCCTCGTCGACGCCGTCACCCACGACGGAGAGCTGCCGACGTCGGCCCACGACATGGGCGGCGACATCGTGCCGTACTTCGTCAACCGCGGCGAGGCGGCCGTGTACGACTTCCAGCGCAACGACGTGCCCGGATCCACCCCGCGCGACCAGTCCTACTGGCGTGACGTGGGCACGATCGAGTCGTTCTACGACGCGCACATGGACCTGATCTCGACCCTGCCCATCTTCAACCTCTACAACACCGACTGGCCGATCTACTCGCAGACCTTCAACGCCCCGCCGGCGAAGTTCGTGCGCGACTCGGTCGGACGCATCGGCAACGCGATCGACTCGATCGTGTCGCTCGGCTCGGTGCTGTCGGGAACCCACCTCGAACGCAGCGTCGTCGGCCCGTGGGCACTCGCCGGCGGAGGCTCGACGATCACCGACTCGGTGCTCTTCGACAGCGTGCAGGTGGGCGCGGGAGCCCGCATCCATCGCGCGATCCTCGACAAGAACGTCGTCCTCGAGCCCGGAGCGACCATCGGCGTCGACCGCGAACGCGACCTCGCGCGCGGCTTCACCGTGACCGAGACGGGCATCACCGTCGTCGGGAAGGACGTCCACGTCCACGCGTGATCCACGAGAGGACGAAGGGGCGGTGACCACCACGGTCACCGCCCCTTCTCGTGGGAGGTCTCTCAGACTCCGACACGCGCGAACGCGTCGTGCGAGATCAGCACCCCGGATGAACGAGCGCGCTCACACGCCGACGCGCTGGAAGGCGTCGTGACTGATCCCCTTCTCGAGGACGACCTTCGACCACTCGCGGGCGCTGTGCAGGCTGTGGTCGCGGTAGTTGCCGCAACTGAAGGCGTCCGTGCCGGGCACATCGTCCCACTCCACGTCCTCGGCGATCGCGCGCAGGGAATCGCTGATCGCCTCGACCACGGCCGGCACCTCGGGCTCGCCCCACATGATGACGTGGAATCCGGTGCGGCATCCGAACGGGGAGATGTCGATGAGACCGTCGATGCGGTCGCGCACGAGGCTCGCGAGGAGGTGCTCGATCGTGTGCAGGCCCGCCGTGGGGATCTCGCCCTCGTTCGGCTGGACCAGGCGCAGGTCGAAGTTCGTGATGACGTCGCCGCGGGGACCCGTCTCGGTGCCGATCCGGCGCACGTAGGGGGCCAGCACGGCGGTGTGGTCCAGGGTGAAGCTCTCGACGTCGGCCATGGAGGGTCCCTTCTCAGAAGTCTGGAGTACCGGAGAAGCCTACGCGCGGCCGCTCGGTGCGCGGTCCCTCGTGACGCCGCGCGACGGGCGGCGGCGAACCGCTAGCGTGGAGCGTGTGCCAGCGCCCGCTCGATTCCTCGTCGTCCTCGATGCCGACTCGACCCTGATCCACAACGAGGTCATCGAACTCCTCGCCGACGAAGCAGGCCGTGGCCCCGAGGTCGCGGCGGCGACCGAAGCGGCGATGCGCGGCGAGGTCGATTTCGCGACCAGCCTCCGTTCCCGGGTGAAAGCCCTCGCCGGGGTGCCCACCGAGGCCTTCGCCCGCGCGATCGCCCGCATCGAGCCGACCCCCGGGGTGCGCGACCTCATCGCCGCGGTGCACGAGCGCGGTGGCGTCGTGGGCGTCGTCTCGGGCGGGTTCCACGAGGTGCTCGACACCGTGGCACCGGACCTCGGCGTCGACGTGTGGCGCGCCAACCGCCTGGTCGCCTCCGGAGGGCTCCTCACCGGAGAGGTCGACGGTGACATCGTGGATGCCACGGCCAAAGCCGACACGTTGCGGTCCTGGGCCGCAGAGCTGAGCGTCCCCCTCCCCCTCACCTTCGCGATCGGCGACGGCGCCAACGATCTCGAGATGATGGCGACCGCCGGCCTCGGTCTCGCCTTCAACGCCAAGCCCGCCGTGCGCGAGCGCGCCGACCTCGTCGTGGGGGACGTCGACCTGGCCCAGGTCATCGCCCTCCTGCCCCGCTGACCCGGCGAATCACCCGAAGCCTGACTCCGGCGCCGGCGCTCGCCGCGGGGCCGGCCCCAGCACCGCCGTCCCGGCCCGCTCGACCCCCGGCCCTAGCCGTCCGACCCCGGCCAGCCCCGCATCGATTCGCCCTGCCCTGCCCCTTGGCCTGCCCCGGCCCCTGGCCGATGTCGGAGGCTCGTCCTACGCTGCCGACATGGACGTCATCCTCGTACCCGGTCTCTGGCTCGACGCGTCGTCGTGGGACGCCGTCGTTCCCGCCCTCGAAGCGGCAGGCCACCGCCCCCATCCCCTGACGCTTCCCGGCGCGGCGGTCGGCGACCTCGTGGTCGACGATTGGGTCGACGCCGTCGTCCGCGAGATCGACCGCCTCCCCTCAGGTGTCGTGCTGGTCGGGCACTCCGGCGGCGGCAACGTCGTGTGGGGCGCGGCCGACCGCCGTCCCGACCGCGTCGCTCGCGTCGTCCTCGTCGACAGCGCCGTGCCGCCACCGGGGGCGATGATCTCCGAGTTCCCGGTCGACGACGGCGTGGTGCACTTCCCCGGCTGGGAGTTCTTCGACGCCGAAGACATCGAGGATCTCGACGACGAGACACGCGCCCGCACGGCGCCGGCGATGGTCGACGTGCCCGGTCGCGTGCCGATCTCTTCCCTGACGCTCAGCGACGACCGCCGCTTCGATGTGCCGTTGACGATCCTGTCGGGCCGCTACGACGACGCGGGTCTGCGCCACGCCCTCACCGAGTGGGGGGCCTTCGCCGACGAGTTCGCACGCGTTCGCGACTCGGAGGTCGTGCGCCTCGGCTCGGGGCACTGGCCGCAGTTCTCTCAACCGCAGGCGTTCGCCGAGCGTCTGGTCGCCGCGGTGAGGTGAGCGGGCGCGGCACCGTCAGGTCGACGCCGACGGTGCACACGGTGGCGCGGGGGCGGTACCTCCGCTCAGTGCCCCATGCCCAGGCCACCGTCGACGGGGATGACGGCGCCCGAGATGTATGCCGCGCCATCGCCCGCGAGCCAGGTCACGACACCGGCGACCTCGTCGGGCGACGCGAACCGCCCCGCGGGGATGTTCTTCTTGTACTCCGCCTGCGTGTCCGCGGGGAGCTCGGCGGTCATGTCCGTCTCGATGAATCCGGGCGCGACGACGTTGGCGGTGATCCCGCGGCCACCCAGCTCACGGGTAAGCGACCGGGCGAACCCGACGAGGGCGCTCTTCGATGCGGCGTAGTTGATCTGCCCGGCCGAACCGTACAGACCGACGACGCTCGAGATCAGGATGACGCGCCCCCAGCGCGCCTTGAGCATGCCCTTCGACGCACGCTTCACGACGCGGAACGCGCCGCCGAGGTTCGTGTTCACGACGCTGTCGAAGTCGTCCTCGGTCATGCGCAGGAGCAGCGTGTCCTTCGTGACGCCGGCGTTGGCGACGACGACGGCGATCGGCCCGAGCTCGGCCTCGACCTGGGTGAAGGCGGCGTCGACGGCAGCGGCATCCGTCACGTCCGCGCGCACCGTCAGCGTCCCCTCCGGGCCCTCGCCGGAGCGCGCGGTCACCGCGACGCGCCAGCCTTCCGCGACGAACCGCTGCGCGATGGCGCGTCCGATCCCGCGGTTTCCTCCGGTGACGACGACGACGCGGTCCTGCGACATATGAACTCCTGCATGGCGGGGCGGAAAGGAACCGGCCCAGCCTATCCGCGCTCCTCGCGCGCGCGATGCCGTTCGGGTGAGGCCCGCGCCCGGCGAGGTTTGACACGACCCTCGCGGCGCTGGAACGCTGGAGGGGAGCGCACCCACCACCGCTCGAGAGAGGGAACGTCGTGAGCGACACCAACACCCCCGATCCGCACACCGGCGAGACCGGCGCCGCATCGGGAACCGACCCTTCTCCCGAGCTGTCCGCCGAGGCCGCCGCGCCCACCGACGCCGCCCCGGACGCCCCCTCCACCCCCTCGGGCGCCTACGCAGCCGCGCCGCCGCCCCCGCCCGGTTACGACGCGCCGTCGTACGGCAGCCCGACCGACGCCGGCGCGCGTGACGCCGCTACCGACGCCGCCGCGACCGACGCCGGCGCCACGCAGGCCCCCGCCGCGACGGACGCCCCCGCCGGCGGGTACGCGGGCGGCTACACCGCTCCGCCCGCCCCCGGCTACGGCGCCCCCGCCGCGAACGCCCCCGCCACCGACGCGACCCCCGCCTCGTACCCGGGCTACGCCGCCCCCGCCGCCGACGCGGCCCCCGCCTACGGCGCCACGCCCTACGGGACGCAGGGCTACCCGGCCCCCGCCTACGGAACCGCCTCGTACGGCGCACAGGGGTACTCCGGATACGGCACGCAGGGCTACGGCTCGTACGCCGCCGCCGCGCGCACGAACGTGCTCGCGATCATCTCTCTCGTGGGGTCGATCGCGGGGTTCTTCATCCTGCCGTTCGCCGGTCCCCTCGTCGGCGTCATCACCGGGCATATCGCCCTCGGTCAGATCAAGCGCAGCGGCGAGAAGGGCCGCGGCCTCGCTCTGACGGGTGTGATCCTCGGATGGGTGAACATCGCGCTGATCGTGATCTTCATCGCCTTCGTCGTCATCGTGGCTGTCGCGAGCGCGAGCAGCTCCAGTTACCGCTACTGAACGGTCCGCACGGCACACGAACGGGCGTACCCTGGGGGGACCGTGAAGACTTCGCAGCGTGCCCTCTCAGCGACGTCTCTCCCGCAGGCCCCGCGGGAAGACGCCGGTTCCCGTTTCACCAAGTACATGGTGATGATGGGGATCCGTATCGCGTGCTTCGTGCTGATGGCCGTGGTGCACCCGTACGGCTGGTACACGTTCGTCTTCGCGGCCGGGGCGATCTTCCTGCCCTACCTCGCCGTCATCGTGGCGAACGTGGGTGCCGACGTGGGCGCGCGGACGGCCGAGGCGCCCGAGCGGGCACTCGAGGCCCCCGCAACGACCGCCCCGACGCCGCCAGCTGCGGCGCCGACCGTCATCCGTATCGCCGAGACGCCGCGACTCGACGCCCCTCGCGACTCCCCTCGCGACGACGCATCGTGACCGCAGAGGCCGCGGAGTGTTCGCGCGCCGGATGCCGTGACACCGCCGTCTGGGCGATCCGCTGGCGCAACCCCCGGATCCACGCCGCCGACAGACGGAAGACATGGGTGGCCTGCGCGGAGCACGTCGTCTACCTCAGGGAGTTCCTGAGCGCGCGCGATTTCCCCGTCGAGGTCCAGGCGCTGGTGGGGGAGGCTTCATGAGCGCAACTGTTGATGTCCGCCGGGCGGTAAGCGGTGCACCCGCACGCTCTCGCGAACGGCCGGTTCGATGAGCGCGCGCGAGATGCCCGCGGGTGCCCGCTGGGCGATGTACGTCGGCATCGCGATCCTCTTCGCGGTCGCCTGCTCCTTCCTCTCGAACTGGCAGTTCTCGCGGAACGCGGAGCGCAGCGAACAGCTCCAGCTCGTCGCCGACAACTACGACGCCACGCCCGTCCCCCTGGGCGACCTCCTGGCCCCGGGTACCGATCTGACGCCGTCCGACGAGTGGCGACCGGTCCGTCTCGAGGGCCGGTACCTCCCCGACGAGCAGCTCCTCGTCCGCAACCGGGCGCACAACGGCTCGGCCGCCTACGAGCAGCTCGTGCCGTTCCGCCTCACCGACGGCCGCACCTTCCTCGTGGACCGCGGGTGGCTCCCGCCCGGAAACAGCCAGTCTCTGCCGGATGACATCCCCGCCCCGCCGTCGGGCGACGTGACCGTCGAGGTCCGCCTACGACCGAGCGAAGCGGCCCCGACCTCGGGCCGGACCGCCGAAGCCGGTCAGGTCCCGACCATCAACCTCGGTCTCGTCGCCGAGCAGACCGGCCCGATCGAGCCGGGCGCGTACGGCCTGCTGATGTCTGAGAACCCGGCACCGGCCACCGCGCCCCTGACCGTCGATCCGCCGAGCGACGACCCGGGCCCGTACCTCTCGTACGCGATCCAGTGGATCCTCTTCGCCCTCATGGGATTCGGCTTCATCACCTACGTGATCGTCAGCGAGCGCAAGCTGCGCCGCGAGGAGGCCGAGGAGGAGTCCGAGGAGGAGGAGGAGGAGGAGGAGGCCGACGAACTCTCCCCCGTGCCCGCGCCGGTGTCCGAGAACTCCGAGCCGCGCCGCCGTGTCGATCCCGTCGCGCTGCACCGCACGCGCAAACGTCCGAAAGACCGCGACGCCGACGACGAAGACGCCCTGCTCGACGCGCGCTGACGCGGGACGGATGCCGCAGCTCCGGCATCCGGCATCCGAGATCCGGCCGCGCCGACGACGCCACACGAACCCGTCACGTCAGCCGTAGACATCCGCGACGGACAGCGCCGCGGCCCGGATCACGCCAGGGTGATCAGGTCCGCGTCCTCGCGGCCCCAGATGTCTTCCACAGACACCCGCCACGACTCAGGTCACGCCAGAGTGATCAGATCCGCGTCCTCGCGTCCCCAGATGTCTTCCACAGACACCCGCCACGACTCAGATCACGCCAGAGTGATCAGATCCGCGTCCTCGCGTCCCCAGATGTCTTCCACAGACACCCGCCACGACTCAGATCACGCCAGAGTGATCAGATCCGCGTAGTCGCGGCCCCAGATGTCTTCCACGCCGTCGGGCAGGATGAGCACGCGCTCGGGGTTGAGCGCCTCGACGGCACCCTCGTCGTGCGAGACGAGAACGACGGCACCCTCGTAGTGCGCGAGAGCGCCGAGGATCTCTTCGCGCGAGGCGGGGTCGAGGTTGTTCGTGGGCTCATCGAGCAGCAGCATGTTCGCCGACGAGACGACGAGCGTCGCAAGCGACAGACGGGTCTTCTCGCCGCCCGAGAGGACGCCCGCGGGCTTCAGCACGTCGTCGCCGACGAAGAGGAACGACCCCAGCACCTTGCGCGCCTCGGTCGCCGTGATGTGCGGCGCCGACGACATCATGTTCTCGAGCACCGAACGGTTGACGTCGAGGTTCTCGTGCTCCTGCGCGTAGTAGCCGATCTTCAGGCCGTGGCCGGGCTCGAGCTGTCCGGTGTCGGGCTGGTCGACGCCCGCGAGGATGCGCAGCAGGGTCGTCTTTCCCGCACCGTTGAGTCCCAGGATGACGACGCGCGAGCCGCGGTCGATCGCGAGGTCGACGTCGGTGAAGATCTCCAGCGACCCGTACGACTTCGACAGACCGGAGGCCATGAGCGGCGTCTTGCCACACGGCGCGGGCTTGGGGAAGCGGAGCTTGGCGACCCGCTCGTCCTGGCGCACGTCGTCCAGGCCCGACAGCATCTTCTCGGCGCGCGCGACCATCTGGTGCGCGGCTGCGGCCTTCGAGGCCTTCGCTCCGAAGCGCGCGGCCTGCAGTTGCAGCGCCGTGGCCTTCTTCTCGACGTTGGCGCGCTCCTTCTTGCGGCGCTCCTCGTCGGCCACCCGCTGGCGCAGGTAGTTCTTCCAGTTCATGTTGTAGACGTCGATGACCTGGCGGTTGGCGTCCAGGTAGAAGACGCGGTTCACGGTCTCCCCGACGAGCTCCACGTCGTGCGAGATGACGATGAGGCCGCCCTTGTACCCCTTGAGGAACTCCCGCAGCCACACGACGCTGTCGGCGTCGAGGTGGTTGGTCGGCTCGTCGAGGATCATCGTCTGCGCGTCCGAGAACAGGATGCGCGCGAGCTCGATGCGCCGACGCTGACCGCCCGAAAGGGTCTTCAGCGGCTGGTCCAGGATGCGGTCGGGCAGCGAGAGGTTGTGGGCGATGGATGCCGCCTCGGCCTCCGCCGCGTATCCGCCCGCGGCCTCGAACTGCTCGGTGAGGCGCGCGTACTTCTTCATCGCCTTGGCGGCCACCGCGGCGTCGTCGTCGCCCATCGCCATCGACGCCTCGTGCATGCCGAGAGCGAGGGAGCCGAGTCCGCGCGCATCGAGGATGCGCGTGCGCGCGAGCATCTCGGGGTCGCCTGAGCGGGGGTCCTGCGGCAGGTAGCCGAGTTCGCCCGAGCGGTCGACACCGCCGTTCGACGGCAGCAGGTCACCGGCCAGCACCTTCGTGAGGGTGGTCTTCCCCGCCCCGTTGCGCCCGACGAGGCCGATCTTGTCGCCGTCGGAGACGCGGAACGACACGTCGGACATGAGCACGCGGGCGCCCACGCGGATCTCGAGGTCGTGCACGGCAAGCACAGCGAACGTCCGTTCTTCGGGGATGGGGAATGGCCGACATGGCCAGCCACCCAGTATAAGACGCGCCCCTGCATGCCCGCCGACAGCCGGTTTCGCGCCCGGCGTCTGGGGAACACCCCGCCGCGGCCGGCGCGAGGTGCGGTCCGATCGCGGAGTCGCCGACGACCCCGGATGCCGTTACCTCGACGCCGAGACGACGGGCCGGGCTTTCGGCATCCCGGTTTGCGTTCAACCCCGAGACCTGACCTAAACTAAGCCTATCCTTACCTAACACGCAGGAGGCTCTTCGTGTCCCGATTCCGCGCTCTGGCGGCCCTCGCCGTCGGTTCCGCCCTCGTCCTCACCGGCTGCGCCGGCACCTCGGCCGCCCCCGGAGCGTCGGAGGGATCCGCCGGGGCGGAGGGCGCCTTCCCCGTGACGCTCACCAACGTCTTCGGCGAGACCACCATCTCCGCCAAGCCGGAGCGCGTCGCCACGGTCGACTGGGGCAACCAGGACGTCGCCCTCGCGCTGGGCGTCGTGCCGGTCGCGATGCCGAAGGTGATCTACGGCGACGAGGACGGCGACGGACTCCTCCCCTGGACGAAGGACAAGCTCGCCGAGCTCGGCGCCGAGACCCCCGTGCTCATGGACGAGACCAACGGCTACGACTACGAGGCCATCGCGGACGCACAGCCCGACGTCATCCTCGCGGCCTACTCCGGCATGACGCAGGAGCAGTACGACACCCTGAGCAAGATCGCGCCGGTCGTCACCTTCCAGGACGTCGCCTGGGGCACCACGTGGCAGGACATGACCGTCCTCGACGGCACGGCGCTGGGGCTGAAGGACGAGGCCGAGCAGATCGTCGCCGACAAGCAGAAGCACATCACCGACGAGGCCGCGAAGTACCCCGCGATCGCCGGCAAGAAGTCGCTCCTGACCTACTTCGACCCGACGAACCTGTCGACACTGGGCTTCTACAACACGCTGGACCCGCGGATGGGCTACCTCGAGGAACTCGGCCTCGCCCCGTCGTCCTACGTCGCCTCGGAGTCGGCGGCGTCCAAGACCTTCTGGTTCACGCCCAGCACCGAGCAGATCGAGAACTTCGCCGACGTGCAGACCATGGTGGCGTACGGCGACGACGGCATGATCGCCGCCATGCAGGCCGATCCGCTGCTGTCGAAGATCCCGGCCGTCGCGAACGGCGCGATCGCGGTGATCACGAGCGGCTCGACCCTCTCGTCGGCCATCACCCCGACGCCGCTGAACATCGGAACGACCTACGGCGACGAGTACATCGCCCTCGTCGGCGCCGCGGCCGAGAAGGCCGCGTCCTGATGCGGTCCCTGCTCCCGACGGAGCGATGAGCACCCTCGCACCGGTGCTCTGCGCCCCCAGCGGTGCCCGCGGGCGTCGCTGGGGGCGCAGGCGCGCCATCGGTGTCGCGGCGCTCGTCGTCCTTCTGATCGTCGCGGCCGTTCTGTCCGTGACGTTCGGCGCCCGCGATGTGACGGTCGCCGACGTGTGGGCCGGGCTGACCGGCTCCACCGACACGGCCTCGGCCGCCGCCGTCGCCAAACGCGTGCCCCGCACGCTCCTCGCGATCCTGGTCGGCGCAGCCCTCGCGGTGTCGGGCGCGGTCCTGCAGGGTGCCACGCGCAACCCCCTCGCCGACCCGCAGATCCTCGGCATCAACGGCGGCGCAGGACTGGCGATCGTCGTCGGGATCGCCTTCTTCGGTCTCGGCTCTGCCACGTCCTACATCTGGGTCGGCATGATCGGCGCCGCGGGAGCGGCCGTGATGGTCTACGCGATCGGATCCCTCGGGCGCGGTGGAGCGACACCGCTGCGCCTCGCCCTCGCCGGCGCGGTCAGCGCCGTGGCGTTCAGCTCCCTCACGAGCGCCGTCCTGCTCCCGCGCGTCAACGTCATGAACGACTTCCGCTTCTGGCAGATCGGCGGTGTCGGCGGCGCGACCGTCGAGACCATCCTGCAGGTGCTGCCCTTCCTCCTCGCAGGGCTGGTGATCTGTCTCGCGAGCGCATCGACGCTGAACACCCTCGCCCTCGGCGACGAACTGGCCGTCGGCCTCGGCGCCCGCGTGCGCACCGCCCGACTGATCTCGACGGCGGGCGCCGTCATCCTGTGCGGCGCGGCGACAGCGGTCGCCGGTCCCATCGGGTTCGTCGGACTCGTCGTCCCGCACATGATCCGCCTGGTCGTCGGCGTGGACCACCGCTGGATGCTCCCCGTCTCCGCCCTCGGCGGCGCCGTCCTCCTCACCCTCGGCGACGTCCTGGGCCGCGTGGTCGCGCGGCCCGAGGAGATCGAGGTCGGCATCGTGACCGCCCTGATCGGAGCCCCGTTCTTCATCGCACTGGTACGACGGCAGAAGATGAGGGCGCTGTGAACGACGTCCTCATCTCCCGCGCCCCCGCGGCACTGACCCTCGTGGTCGCCGGTCGACAGCGACGTCGACGTCGCTGGGCGATGGTCACCGGCATCCTGGCCCTGCTCGTCGTCGTCGCGTTCGCCCTGTCCCTGATGCTCGGGCAGACCTTCTACACACCCGCCGAGGTGTGGGGAGTGCTGACCGGTCAACGCGTCGCGGGCGCGTCCTTCACGGTGGGCGAGCTCCGTCTCCCCCGCGCGCTGACGGGGCTGTTGACCGGACTGTGCTTCGGAATGGGCGGTGTCGTCTTCCAGTCGATGCTGCGCAACGCCCTCGCGAGTCCCGATGTGATCGGCATCAACACCGGCGCGAGCGCCGCAGCGGTCATCGGCATCGTCGTCCTCGGTCTCGGCGAGACCACGGTGTCGTTCCTGGCGATGGCCGCCGCCCTCGCGGCGGCGCTCATCATCTACCTCCTCGCCTACCGCAACGGCGGCTCCGGCGCCCGGCTGATCCTCGTCGGCATCGGCGTCGCCGCGATGTGCCAGGCGGTGGTGTCCTACGTCATCGCGCGCGCCGCGGAGTACGATCTGCCCGCCGCGATGCGCTGGATCACGGGCAACCTCAACGACGCGACGTGGGACCGCGCGCTACCGGTCGCGGCTGCGGTCGTCGTGCTCGGTCCGGTGCTGCTCGGACTCTCGGGCCGGCTCGAGATCCTCCGCATGGGCGACGACACCGCTGCCGCGGTGGGCCTCCCGGTCGAGCGCAGTCGGGTGCTGCTCATCGTCGCCGCCGTAGGGCTCCTCGCCTTCGGAACGGCCGCCGCCGGTCCCATCGCCTTCGTCTCCTTCCTCGCCGGGCCCATCGCGGTGCGCATCCTGGGGCCGGTCGGCTCCCCGGTGCTCCCCGCCGGGCTCGTCGGCGCGCTGCTGGTGCTCGTCGCCGACTTCTGCGCGCAGTACGCCTTCGGCACACGCCTGCCCGTCGGCGTCATCACCGGGGTCCTGGGCGCCCCCTATCTCGTCTATCTGCTCATCCGCAGCAGTCGATCCGGAGGTACCGCACTATGACCGTCGAGCGCGCACTGATCGCCGAGGGAGTCACCCTCGGCTACGGCGACCGCACCATCGTCGAGTCGCTCGATCTGGCTCTCCCGCCGGGCGAGGTCACCGCCATCGTGGGGGCGAACGCGTGCGGCAAGTCCACGCTCCTCAAGTCCATGGCACGGCTGCTGACGCCCTCGGCCGGACAGGTGCTGCTGGACGGCAAGGCGATCCACCGCCTCCCCACCAAGCAGGTGGCACGCGTCCTGGGTCTGCTCCCGCAGTCGCCGCTGGCCCCTGACGGCATCGCCGTCTCCGACCTCGTCAGTCGTGGACGGCATCCGCACCAGGGTGCCCTGTCGCGCTGGACGAGCGCCGACGACGCCGCCGTGGCGCGCGCCCTCGACGCGACCGACACCGCCCACCTCGCCGATCGTCCCGTCGACGAACTCAGCGGGGGTCAGCGTCAGCGCGTGTGGATCGCGATGGCGCTCGCGCAGGAGACCGACGTGCTCCTCCTCGACGAACCCACGACGTTCCTCGACATCAGCCACCAGATCGACGTCCTCGATCTCCTCACCGATCTCAACCGGGATCGCGGCACCACCGTGGCGATGGTCCTGCACGATCTCAACCTCGCCGCGCGCTACGCCGACCACCTCGTGGCGATGGCGGAGGGCCGGATCGTCGCGGCCGGCGACCCCGGCGACGTGCTCACCGAGGCCACCGTGCGGGAGGTCTTCGGCCTCGACAGCCGTGTCGTGCCCGACCCCCTGACCGGGCGCCCGATGGTGATCCCGATCGGGCGGCACCACACGATCAGCGAGTCGAGCAGGCGCTCGCCCGAGCAGGCGCACGCCTGACGGGATGCCGGAGCTCAGGCCGAACGCTCCGTCTGGCCCTCGCGCCAGTAGCCCATGAAGGCCACGCGCTTGCGGTCGACCCCGCACCCCTGGACGAGCATCCGCCGCAGGGTCTTCACCATCGACGACTCCCCGGCGATCCAGGCGTAGAACTCGCCCTCGCCGTCGTCCGGGCTGTCCCAGAGGAGTTCTCGGTCGAGGTCGATGTCTTCGAGCTCTTGCGGCCGCGGAGCGGCCGCCCTCGCCAGCACCTCGCCCGCGTCGTGCGTCCACGCCTCGACGGCTTCGATCAGGGCTTCACCGTGCGAACGGTCGTCCCGGGCCAGCCAGGCCACGCGCGCGTCTCCGACGGAGAGCGGCAGGGCGTCGTCGATGCGGGGCACCTCGATGAACGCGTCGACGTCCATCCCCGGCTCGAGCCCTTCCAGGACCGCGCAGATCGCCGGGGCCGCTGTCTCATCTCCCGCCAGCAGCAGCCGCCGCGCGGTACCCGGGTGGAAGTCGATGCCCTGGGCGGACTCGGGACTACGGGCATCCGGACCCACGATGAGGATGCTGTCCCCGGGACGCGCGATCTCCGCCCACGCGCCCGCCGGGCCCGCGTCGTGGTGCAGCACGAAGTCGACGTCCAGCTCTCGCGCGTCGGGGTCGATCCGCCGCACGGTGTACGTGCGGAACGGCATCCGCTCGTCGTCGGGCAGATCGCGCCAGCGCGTGTACCACTCGCCGTTGTCGATGGCCGACGGGTCGTGCTGACCGATGTCGCAGAGGCGCCCGTCGGCGCCGGGCAGCACGATCTTGATCCGCTGGTCGCGACGGTCCGTACCGAACACGTCGAAGTCGGGCGAGGTGAACGTGATGCGCGCGAAGTGCGGCGAGAGCCGGCGGGCTCCCGTCACCACGGCGACGTAGGGGCGATAGGCGGGGCGCGTGGCAGTGGTGGTCACCTGATAAGGATATCCTTACCTATCCCAGGATGCCAGGCCACAGGCGCTCGTCGACTCACGGTCGAGCCTCGTCAGTCCCGACGAGCGAGGCTCCCGATGCGCTCGACGGCGTCGCGCAGGACCTCCGGCGCGCACCCGACGTTGATCCGCACGTGCCCCACCCCCTCTTCGCCGAACAGCGGTCCGTGGTGCAGCGCCACCTTCGCCTCCCGGCGGATGAACGGAGCGGGATTGTCCCCCCAGCCGTACGCCGACACGTCGACCCAGGCGAGGAATCCCGCCTCCGGGATCCGGTAGCGAGCGCGCGGCAGGTGCTCGGCGAGCAGGTCGGCCAGCAGGCGTCGGTTGTCGTCGAGGGCCACGAGCAGGCTGTCGAGCCAGACGTCGCTCTCCGCGGCGAAGGCCGCACGATTGGCGATCACCCCGAACAGTCCCGCCCGCCACTCGACCTCCCACGGGAGATCGCGGACGATCGCGGCCGTCTCCTCGGACCCCGTCACGATGACCGCGCACTTCAGCCCGGCGAGGTTGTACGTCTTGCTCGCGCTCGTGATGGCGTATCCGACCGCGGCCGCCTCGGGCGCGGCATCCAGGAACGGTGTGAAGACGGACGGCGCGTGCGTGAGAGGCGCGTGGATCTCGTCGCTGACGACCGTGGCACCGTAGCTGTGCGCGATGCGCGCGAGGGCCGCGAGCGACTCTCGGGAGTGGACGGTACCGGTGGGGTTGTGCGGGTTGCACAGCAGAACCGATCGCGCACCGCCCGCCAGAGCCCGCTCGACCCCCTCGAGGTCGAGCGACCACCGCTCGCCGTCATCGACGAGCGGGACGCGCTCGACGACGGCGCCCGCTTCCTCGACGGTGTCGTAGAACGGCGGGTACACCGGCGGGGTCACCACGACACGATCGCCGGGGCGGGTGACCGCGCGCAGCACCTCGACGACGCCCATCATGACGTCCCCGGTCCAACGGATGCGCGCCGGGTCGGGTCGCCATCCCCACCGGCGGTCCGCGTAGGCGGCGAAGTCGAGATCGATGCCCGGGCGCGGCGGCGTGTATCCCGTGTCGCCGATCTCGACGGCCCGGTGCAGCGCCGCGGTGATCGCGGGAGCGAGGGGGAAGTCCGTCTCGGCCACGAACATCGGGATCACGTCGTCGCCGTACGAGCGCCACTTGGTGCTGCTGCGCTGACGGAGGAGCTCGAGCGGCAGGGCCTGGAGGGGGGAAACGCTCATCCCGAAAGACTAATCAGGGCCTCGGATGCCGAGGAATCGCGGTGTCAGAAGAAGAAACACGAACGCCCACCCGGTGAGGGTGGGCGTTCGGGGAGATCTCAGATCGCGAAACCGAGGGCGCGCATCATGTCGCGGCCGTCGTCGGTGATCCGCTCGGGGCCCCACGGCGGCATCCACACCCAGTTGATGCGGAAGCGGTCCACCACGTTGTCGAGGGCCTGAGCCGTCTGCTCTTCGAGCACGTCGGTCAGGGGGCACCCGGCCGAGGTGAGGGTCATGTGGATGACGAGCGCGTCGTTCTCGTCGTCCCACGCGAGGTCGTAGATGAGGCCGAGGTCGACGACGTTGATCCCCAGTTCGGGGTCCATGACGTCTTTCAGGGCCTCGGTGACCTCGTCGTACTTCTCGGGAGCGAGGGTTGCGGTCATGTAACGATCTTACGCGTCGATCGGCGTACCGGCCTCGAGGAAGCGGTCGTAACCCTCTTCCTCGAGTCGGTCGGCGAGCTCGGGGCCGCCCTCTTCCACGATCCGGCCCTTCACGACCACGTGCACGTAGTCGGGACGGATGTAGCGCAGGATGCGGGTGTAGTGCGTGATGAGCAGAACGCCGAGGTCGGTCTGCTCCTTCGCGCGGTTCACGCCTTCCGACACGATCTTCAGCGCATCGACGTCGAGGCCCGAGTCGGTCTCGTCGAGCACGGCGATCTTCGGCTTGAGCAGCTCGAGCTGAAGGATCTCGTGGCGCTTCTTCTCACCGCCGGAGAAGCCCTCGTTGACGTTGCGCGCGGCGAACTTCGCGTCCATGCGCAGGTTCTCCATGGCGCCCTTGACGTCCTTGGTCCAGCTGCGGATCGCCGGCGCCTCGCCGTCGATGGCCGTCTTGGCCGTGCGCAGGAAGTTGGTGACCGTGACGCCGGGGATCTCGACCGGGTACTGCATCGCGAGGAAGAGGCCCGCGCGAGCGCGCTCGTCGACGCTCATCTCGAGCACGTCTTCGCCGTCGAGCGTCATGGAGCCGCTCGTGACGGTGTACTTGGGGTGACCGGCGATCGTGTACGCCAGGGTCGACTTGCCGGAGCCGTTGGGGCCCATGATGGCGTGGGTCTCACCGGTGCGCATGGTCAGCGTCACGCCGTTGAGGATCGGGGTCGTACCGTTCTCCGTCTCGACCGTCACGTGGAGGTCGCGGATCTCGAGGACAGACATGGTGTTCCTTACTCGTAGAGTCTCAGGTCGTGGTCGTGGGCGTGGGCGGCGCTCAGGCCGTCGCCTTGGTGACGGACGGATCGATGAGCACGTCGTCTCCGTCGATCACGACCTCGTACACGGGAACCGGCTCGTAGGCCGGGAGGTTCAGCGGGCGGCCGGTCTTGAGCGAGAACGCCGAGCCGTGCGCCCAGCACTCCAGCGTCTCGCCCTCGACGAACCCGTCCGACAGCGAGATGTCGCCGTGCGTGCAGACGTCGCCGATCGCGTGCACATCGCCGTTGCCGTCCAGGACGACGGCGATCGCGACGCCGTCGATCTCGACGCGGCGCGCCTCATCCTGCACGAGGTCGCTCACCGCGCAGGCGCGGGTGGCGCTCACGCGGCGGCTCCCTCGGCGAGCTCGCGCTCGATCGCCGCGGTGAGCTCGGTCTCGAGCTCCGGGATGCCGATGCGCTGGACGATCTCGCTGAGGAACCCGAGTACGACGAGGCGACGTGCCTCGTCCTCGGCGATGCCGCGAGCCTGCAGGTAGAACAGCTGCTCGTCGTCGAAGCGGCCCGTGGCGCTGGCGTGGCCGGCACCCTGGATGTCACCGGTCTCGATCTCGAGGTTCGGGATCGAGTCGGCGCGTGCACCGTCGGTGAGCACGAGGTTGCGGTTGGCCTCGTACGAGTCGGTGCCCGTGGCATCCGGTCCGATGAGCACGTCGCCGATCCAGACGCTCCGCGCGCTCTCGCCCTGCAGGGCGCCCTTGTAGAGCACGTCGCCGACCGTGTGCGGTCCCTTGTGGTGCAGGTACACCTGCGACTCGAGGTGCTGTCCGGCGTCGGAGAACGACAGACCGTAGAGGCGGCCCTCGCTGCCCGCACCCGCGAGCTCGACCGAGGGGTTCACCCGGACCACACCGCCGCCGAAGCTCACCACGACGTGCGTGAGCTTCGCGTCGCGGTCGACGCGGGCCTGGTGCGACGCCGCGTGGATCGCGTCGTCGTCCCAGTTCTGCACCGACACGACGGTGAGCTCCGCCCCGTCGCGCACGATGATCTCGACGTTCTGCGCGTGGTTCGCGGTGCCCTCGTGCCGCAGCACGACGGTGCCGCGCGAGTGCGGCTGGGCCTCGATCACGACGTGGGCGTGCGCGAGGCCGCCCGTCCCCGTGAGGCGGACGACGATGGGCTCGTCGAGCTCGACCTCGGCGGGGATGCGCAGGAGCGGCGCCTCGGTCTCGTGCGTCCAGGCCAGGGCCGCGAGACGGTCCTCGGGGCGGAAGTGCTCGCCGCGAGGCGCGTCGCCGGCGGCGAGACGCCGCTGCTCCACGGTGGCCGGGGCCTGGACGTCGACCTGGATGACACCGGTCGGGCCGGCCTCGTCTGCGAAGAGCGGAGCGAGCCTGTCCACCGGGCTCAGCTTCCAGTTGACCTCGCGGCCGGTGGGGACGCCGAAGTCGGACGGGTCGAACGAGGTGGGCCGCTCCGAGCGCGTCTGCACGGGGACGACGGATGCCACGAGGGCGGCCGGGTCGATGTGACCCCTGCCGGCGCCATCCGACTGTGCGGCGGGGGTTTCGGTCGCAGTCGTCACTTAACCAACACTGCCTTCCATGCCCATTTCGATGAGCTTGTTGAGTTCGAGCGCGTACTCCATGGGGAGCTCGCGGGCGATGGGCTCGATGAACCCGCGGACGATCATGGCCATGGCCTCGTCCTCGGGCAGGCCGCGCGACTGCAGGTAGAAGAGCTGCTCCTCGCTGACCTTCGAGACGGTCGCCTCGTGGCCGAGCTGGACGTCGTCGACGCGGATGTCGATCGCCGGGTACGTGTCGGAGCGCGAGATGGTGTCGACCAGGAGCGCATCGCAGCGCACGGTGTTCGCGGAGTGGTGCGCATTGGCATCCACTCGCACCTCGCCGCGGTAACCGGCCCGACCGCCGCCACGGGCGATCGACTTCGACACGATCGACGACTGCGTGTACGGCGCCATGTGGATCATCTTCGCGCCGGCGTCCTGGTGCTGCCCGGGACCGGCGAAGGCGACCGACAGGGTCTCGCCCTTGGCGTGCTCGCCCATCAGGTAGATGGAGGGGTACTTCATCGTGACCTTGGAGCCGATGTTGCCGTCGACCCATTCCATGGTCGCGCCCTCGTGGGCCACGGCGCGCTTGGTGACGAGGTTGTAGACGTTGTTCGACCAGTTCTGGATCGTCGTGTAGCGCACGCGGGCGTTCTTCTTCACGATGATCTCGACGACCGCCGAGTGCAGGGAGTCGCTCTTGTAGATCGGAGCGGTGCAGCCCTCGATGTAGTGGACGTAGCTGTCCTCGTCGGCGATGATCAGCGTCCGCTCGAACTGGCCCATGTTCTCGGTGTTGATGCGGAAGTACGCCTGCAGCGGGATCTCGACGTGCACGCCCTTGGGGACGTAGACGAACGAGCCGCCCGACCACACGGCCGTGTTCAACGCCGCGAACTTGTTGTCACCGGCGGGGATGACGGTTCCGAAGTACTCCTCGAAGAACTCGGGGTGCTCGCGCAGCGCCGTGTCGGTGTCCATGAAGATGACACCCTGCTGCTCGAGGTCCTCGCGGATCTGGTGGTAGACCACCTCGGACTCGTACTGCGCGGCGACGCCGGCGACGAGGCGCTGACGCTCCGCCTCGGGGATGCCGAGCTTCTCGTACGTGTTGCGGATCTCCTCGGGGAGTTCCTCCCACGACCCGGCCTGCTTCTCGGTCGAGCGCACGAAGTACTTGATGTTGTCGAAGTCGATCTCCGACAGGTCGGCGCCCCACGTGGGCATGGGCTTCCGGCCGAAGAGCTGGTACCCCTTCAGGCGCGTCTTCAGCATCCACTCGGGCTCGGACTTGAGGGCGGAGATCCCGCGCACCACGTCCTCGTTGATCCCGCGCTGGGCGACCGCGCCGGCGGCGTCGGTGTCGTGCCAGCCGAACTCGTATTGCCCCAGGCTTTCGAGTTCGGGTCGGTCGATGAGTACATCGGACATGGTGATCACTCTCCTTCTCGGGCCTCAACGGTGTCATCCGCCCCGACATTCCAGACTCCGGTCGAAGTCTCAGGAAGGTCGCTGGTGGGCCCGCTCGAAGGCGCTGGCTGCGCGCCTAGACTGTCTCTGGTGCCGAACGCGTGAGCGCTGCACCCGGACCCTTTGATTCTACAGGCAAGACCCGCTCCTGGCACGGCAGTACCGCTGCCCCGACGGCCCCGAGCGGCCCGCTGCCAGGAAGCCCGACGCATGTCCTCCGCCTCGACCTCCCCCTCTCGCCCCCGCGCCGCGGGCGCCCTCAACCGCTTCGTCGCGTGGCTGCCCGACGACGTCGACCGCCGCGTGCGCATCTTCGCGTGGCTGTCGTTCGTGGCCGAGGTGCTCATCATCGGCACGGGCGGTGCCGTCCGTCTGACCGGCTCCGGCCTCGGCTGCCCCACGTGGCCGCGCTGCACCGCCGATTCCCTCGTGAACACGCCAGAGATGGGCATCCACGGGATCATCGAGTTCGGCAATCGCACGCTGACCGGGCTCGTCGGCATCCTCGCTCTCATCGTGGTCGTGCTCGTCTGGCGGATGCGCCGGGAGCGCCGCGTGCTCTTCGTGCTCGCCTCGATCGTCCTGGCCGGCATCGTGGCGCAGGCCCTGGTCGGGGGCGTCACGGTCCTCACGGGATTGAACCCCTTCATCGTCGGTTTCCACTACATCGCGTCGGTGTCGCTCGTCGCCGTGTGCGCGGCCTTCCTCGTCCTCATGTCGGGACCGGCGGGTCCCCGCAGGCTCACCGCTCCGCGCTGGTTCGCCGGCCTCGTGCACGCCACGACCGGTGTCCTCGCCCTGACGATCGTGTTCGGCGTGCTCACCACCGGCGCCGGTCCGCACTCGGGCGACGCCGCCGCGGGTCGCAACGGTTTCGACGCGGAGATCCTCGAGCACGTGCACTCCTGGCCCGGATACACGCTCTTCGCCCTCACCGTGGTCGTCGCCGTCGCCTCGTGGCGTCTGCGCCTGCCGGTTCGCCGCTGGGCGATCGCCCTCCTCGCCGTCGAGCTGGTCCAGATCGCCGTCGGCCTCTACCAGGCGCGTAACGGCCTCCCCGAAATCGCCGTGGGGACCCACATGGTGCTCGCCGCCCTCGCCGCGGCCGCGATGACCGTCGTGGTGCTGCGACTGAAGGAGCCCGTCGACGCCGCCGTCTCGACCGATCGCCGCGAGACCGCGTCCGCTCGAGGCTGACGCCCCGCCGCAGAGGACGACCGCCCCGGATGCCGTCCGGGTCGAGATCCCCGGCGCGGACTGTCGACACACCCCCTTATACGCTCATAGGCGATTCATCGGCGACCCCTAGCCGACGCCCTGATGCATGCGACACGGTGGAGTGTCCGGTGCACCCCCGCGCCCGGATCCCTGGTGCCGCGGCACCGGAAACCGCATCCGCGCCTCCTCCGGCAGCGGAACGACAAGGAGTACATCCCATGCAGACCCGTCCCCGTCTGGTCACCAACGTCCCGTTCTGGGTCCTCGTGATCGCGTCGCTTGCCGCAGTGATCGGCGGACTCGTCCTCGTCCTGCGTCAGGTCGACGCGATCCAGTCCCTCGTCAACGACCCGAACGCCACGGTCGTCGCCGTCTACGTCGCCCAGTCCTGGGTGTCGGTGGGTGCGGCGGTCCTCGCGGCGGGTGCCATCGGCCTCGCCTCGGCCCTGGCCGTCGCCACCGTCGTCTCGACCCGCCGCAACCCGGATGTCGCGATCGAGACCATCGACTGGACGAGCGACGAGGAGTCGGCCGCCGAGCAGATCCCCGCTTTCGCGACCACGACCCCCGCCGCCCCGGCCGTCGCCGAGACCGCGGCGCCGATCGCCGTCGAGGACGCCGACATCGAGACGCCGTCGACCGCCCCGGCTCCCGCGCAGGCCGCTGCGCACAAGGACGACACCGACCCCGCCTCCCGCTGAGTCGTCGACGCGAAAGCGCCCGCCCCGATCCGGGGCGGGCGCTTTGTCGTCGTCAGGGCGTCAGAACGGCAGCAGCGGGTCGATCGCGATCGCGACGAACAGCAGCGTGAGATAGGTGATCGACGCGTGGAACACCCGCATCGGACGCGGCTCGCCCCCGCGCACAGCGCGCGAGTACAGGCGGTGCGACTCGTAGATGAACCAACCGCCGAAGACGAGGGCCGACACCGTGTACACGAGTCCCATGGATGCCACCGGGATGAGCAGCAGAGAGCAGGCGACCGTGGCCCACGCGTACAGGATGACCTGGAGGCCCACCTGCGACCCGCTGCGGGTCGCGCCGAGCATCGGCACGTCGACCTCGTCGTACTGGTCGGCGTACTTCATCGACAGCGGCCAGTAGTGCGGCGGCGTCCACAGGAAGACGAGCGCGAAGAGGATGAGCGGCGCCCAGGTGAGCGACCCGGTCACGGCAGACCAGCCGATCAGGACGGGGAAGCACCCGGCGATCCCGCCCCAGACGATGTTCTGCTCCGTGCGGCGCTTGAGGATCATCGTGTAGATCACGACGTAGAAGAAGATCGCCGCGGCCGAGAGCCCGGCGGCGAGCGGGTTGGTGAAAGCCCACAGCCACACGGTCGAGAAGACCGCGAGCGTCCACGCGAAGATCAGGGCGCCCCTCGGCGACACCTCACCGGTGACGAGCGGACGGTTCACCGTGCGCTGCATGTGCGCGTCGATGTCGCGATCGAGGTACATGTTGAACGCCGCGGCCGAGCCGGCGCTCAACGAGCCGCCGATGACGGTGGCGAAGATCAGCCACAGATTCGGCAGACCGCCCTGCGCGAGGATCATGACCGGCACCGTCGTGACGAGCAGCAGCTCGAGTACGCGCGGCTTGGTCAGGGCGACGTAGGCCCGAACGGTTCGTCCGACGGAGCGGCGATCGGTCGTCGCAATGACGTGCGACGTCGTCGAGATGTCCATCGTCCCCCGGGGTAGCGCGTATGAAAACTCCCACGATTCTACGCCATGCCCACCACATGACCGGCCGCCTGTCGACCCCCGTCACGGACCGCAACGCTCACCGTCGATCTCGCTATGCTGGCCGTGAACGCGCGCCCCGCGCCGACACCCCACCCCTCTCCCACTCCTACGGTGGTGAGTGCGGCGTCGGATGTGATCCGGGCGCACAGTATCGAGAAAGGCGACCCTGTTGTCGGACTTCGAATGGGACGAGATCGATCGGCGCGCGGTGGACACCGCCCGCATCCTCGCGGCGGATGCCGTTGAAAAGGTGGGCAACGGCCACCCGGGAACGGCGATGTCGCTGGCTCCCGCCGCATACCTGCTGTACCAGCGCCTGATGCGGCACGACCCCGCCGACACGCACTGGCCGGGTCGCGACCGTTTCATCCTCTCGGCCGGTCACTCCTCGCTCACGCAGTACGTGCAGCTGTACCTCGGCGGTTTCGGCCTCGAGCTGAAAGACCTCGAGGCGCTGCGCACCTGGGGATCGCTGACCCCGGGCCACCCCGAGTACGGCCACACCGACGGCGTCGAGATCACCACGGGCCCCCTCGGCCAGGGCCTCGCCTCCTCCGTCGGCTTCGCCTACGCCGCCCGCTACGAGCGCGGCCTCTTCGACGCCGAGACCCCCGCCGGCGAGAGCCCCTTCGACCACTACGTCTACGTCATCGCGGGCGACGGCGACCTCCAGGAGGGCGTGACGAGCGAGGCCTCCTCTCTCGCCGGTCACCAGGAGCTCGGCAACCTCATCGCGATCTACGACTCCAACCAGATCTCGATCGAGGACGACACCAACGTCGCCTTCACCGAGGATGTCCAGAAGCGCTACGAGTCGTACGGCTGGCACGTGCAGACCGTCGACTGGAAGAAGACCGGTCAGTACGTCGAAGACGTCGCCGAGCTGTACGCCGCGATCGAGGCCGCCAAGGGCGAGACGAGCAAGCCCTCGCTCATCATCCTCAAGACGATCATCGGCTGGCCCTCCCCCGGCAAGCAGAACTCCGGCAAGATCCACGGCTCCGCCCTCGGCGCCGACGAGCTGCGCGCCACGAAAGAGGTGCTCGGCTTCGACCCCGAGCAGAACTTCGCCGTCGCGGACGACGTGATCGCCCACACCCGTCAGCTCGTGGAGCGCGGCGAGGCCGAGAAGGCCGCCTGGCAGCAGAAGTTCGATGCGTGGGCCGCCGCCCACCCGGAGCGCAAGCAGCTCTGGGACCGCCTGCAGTCCCGCGAGCTGCCCGGCGACATCGCCGATGCCCTCCCCGCCTTCGAGGCCGGCAAGGACGTCTCGACGCGTGCCGCCTCCGGCACCGTCATCAACGCCCTCGCCGCGGAGCTCCCCGAGCTGTGGGGCGGTTCGGCCGACCTCGCCGAGTCCAACCTGACGACGATCAAGGATGCCAAGTCCTTCATCCCGTCCGAGTGGTCCACGCACGAGTGGTCGGGCGATCCCTACGGCCGCGTGCTGCACTTCGGTATCCGCGAGCACGCCATGGGCGCGATCCTCAACGGCATCGTGCTGCACGGACCCACCCGCCCCTTCGGCGGGACGTTCCTCATCTTCAGCGACTACATGCGCCCCCCGGTGCGTCTGGCCGCGCTGATGAACATCCCGACGATCTTCGTCTGGACGCACGACTCCGTGGCCCTCGGCGAGGACGGACCGACGCACCAGCCGATCGAGCAGCTCGCCACGCTCCGCGCCATCCCGAACTTCGCCCTCGTGCGTCCCGCGGATGCCAACGAGACGAGCGTCGTGTGGCTCGAGATGCTCCGCCGCACCGCCGGCCCCGCCGGTATCGCGCTGACCCGCCAGAACATCCCCGTCTTCGCCCGCGGCGAGGGCGAGGCATCCGGTGACGAGTTCGCGTCGGCCGCCGGCGCCGTCAAGGGCGCGTACGTGCTCGCCGAAGCGGCCAACGGACAGCCCGACGTCATCCTCATCGGCACCGGGTCCGAGGTCCAGCTCGCCGTCCAGGCGCGCGAGACGCTCGCCGCCGAGGGGATCCACGCCCGTGTGGTGTCGGCTCCGTCGCTCGAGTGGTTCGCCGAGCAGGACGAGGCCTATCGCGAGTCGGTGCTGCCGTCGTCGGTGAAGGCGCGCGTCTCGGTCGAGGCCGGCTCGGCCCTGAGCTGGCACGGCATCGTCGGCGACGCCGGTCGCTCGGTCGCGATCGAGCACTTCGGTGCGTCGGCCGACTACAAGACCCTTTTCCAGAAGTTCGGCATCACGGCTGAGGCCGTCGTCGAAGCGGCTCGCGACTCGCTCGCTGCCGCGAAGAAGTGATCGAGGAGAACAGACACATGAGCACTCCCACCGAAGACCTGTCCGCCGCAGGCGTCAGCATCTGGCTCGACGACCTCTCCCGTCAGCGCATCCAGTCCGGCAACCTCGCCGAGCTGATCGAGTCGCGCAACGTCTCGGGCGTGACGACGAACCCGACCATCTTCGCCGGCGCCCTGTCGAAGGGCGAGGCGTACGAGGGCCAGGTCAAGGAGCTCGCCGCCGCCGGCGCGAGCGTCGACGAGGCGATCTTCTCGATCACCACCGACGACGTGCGCGATGCGTGCGACATCTTCCTGCCCGTCTTCGAGGCCACGAACGGCGTCGACGGCCGCGTGTCGATCGAGGTCTCCCCCGACCTCGCCCACGACACCGAGGGCACCGTCGCGCAGGCGAAGGACCTCTCGGCGCGCGTCGACCGCAAGAACGTCCTCATCAAGATCCCCGCGACCAAGGCCGGTCTGCCGGCCATCACCGAGGTCATCGGCGCGGGCATCTCGGTCAACGTCACGCTCATCTTCAGCCTGGAGCGCTACGACGAGGTCATCGACGCCTACCTCGCCGGAGTCGAGAAGGCGCAGGCCGCCGGACACGACATCTCGACCCTGCAGTCGGTGGCCTCGTTCTTCGTGTCGCGCGTCGACACCGAGATCGACAAGCGTCTCGCCGCGATCGGCACCGATGAGGCCGCCGCGCTCAAGGGCAAGGCGGGTATCGCGAACGCGCGCCTGGCCTACGAGCTCTTCGAGAAGAAGTTCTCCGAGGACCGCGCCGCGGCGCTCCTGGATGCCGGTGCCACGGTGCAGCGTCCGCTCTGGGCCTCGACCGGTGTCAAGGACCCCGCGCTGCCCGACACGCTCTACGTGACCGAGCTCGTCGCCCCCGGCACCGTCAACACGATGCCTGAGAAGACTCTCGAGGCCACCTTCGACCACGGTGTCATCACGGGAGACACCGTGACCGGTGCCTACGCCGAGGCCCACGAGGTCTTCGACCGTCTCGCCGCCGCCGGCGTCGACGTCGCGGATGCGACGCAGACGCTCGAGGACGAGGGTGTCGAGAAGTTCATCGCGTCCTGGCACGAACTCCAGGACACCGTGAAGACCGCCCTCGACGCCGGAAGCGCCCAGGCCGCGCAGTGACGCTCGAGGTCAAGGTCACCGGCCACGTCAAGTCGGTCGTCGACGCCGAGCTCCCCGGCCTGGTCGGATCCCTCGTGGCCTCCGGCATCACCGCCGGAGACGCGAGCCTGTGGGGTCCGGCCGCCGAAGACGAGGCGTCTCGTCGGCTCGGGTGGGTGCAGGCGGTCTCCGTCTCGCGCCCGCTCGTGCCCGAGATCACCGCCCTGCGCGACGAGTTCGTCGCGCAGGGCGTGACCCGCGTCGTGCTCGCCGGCATGGGCGGTTCCTCGCTCGCACCGGAGGTCATCGCGCAGTCGGCGGGCGTCCCGCTGGTGATCCTGGACTCCACCGCTCCCGGCCAGGTGCTCGCCGCGATCGACGGCGACGCCGAGGCCGGCGGCCTCGCCCAGACGCTGCTCGTGGTCTCGAGCAAGTCGGGTTCCACGATCGAGACGGACTCCGCCAAGCGCGCCTTCGAGGCCGCCTACCGCGATCTCGGCATCGATCCCGCCGAGCGCATCGTCGTGGTCACCGACCCGGGTTCCCCCCTCGAGCAGGCGGCGCGAGCCGACGGCTACCGGGTCTTCACCGCCGACCCCACCGTGGGCGGCCGGTACTCGGCGCTCACCGCGTTCGGCCTCGTCCCGGCGGGTCTCGCGGGAGTCGACATCGACGATCTCCTGAACGAGGCGGATGCCACGCTGCTCGAGGTCGCGATCGACTCCCCCGAGAATCCGGCGCTCGTGCTCGCCGCGGCGATCGCGGGCGGTGGCGAGCACCGGCGCGACAAGCTCGGTCTCGTGATGGACGACGCTCACCTGCCGGGTCTGCCGGACTGGATCGAGCAGCTCATCGCCGAATCCACCGGCAAGCAGGGAACCGGCATCCTTCCGGTCGTCCTTCTCCCGGTGTCCCCTGAGGTCGAATCGGTTCCCGACGACCTGCAGATCGCACGTTTCGTGGACGACGCCCACAAGCTGCATCTCTTCGAGCACCACCACGGCGAGATCCTCGTGAGCGGGTCCCTCGGCGCACAGTTCGTGGTCTGGGAGTACGCGACGGCCATCGCGGGCCGGATGCTGGGCATCGACCCGTTCGACCAGCCCGATGTCGAGTCCGCGAAGGTCGCCGCGCGAGGTCTCCTCGACGCACGTCCCGCGCCCACCGCGCCGGCGTTCGTCGTCGACGGGGTCGAGGTGCGCGTGTCGGATCCCGCCCTGGCCGCCGACGGAACCGTCGCCGGTGTCCTCCGGGCGCTGTGGGCCGCCGCCCCGGCCGACGGGTACGTCAGCATCCAGGCGTACGTGAACCGGCTGGACGTCCCGCAACTGCCGGGGCTCCGCGAACTCGTCGCCGCGGATGCGGGGCGCCCCACCACCTTCGGGTGGGGTCCGCGATTCCTGCACTCGACGGGGCAGTTCCACAAGGGAGGCCCGGCGACGGGCGTGTTCCTCCAGATCACCGAGCGCACCGACGTCGACCTGGAGATCCCCGGTCGCCCGTTCACGTTCGGTCAACTCATCCAGGCGCAGGCCGCGGGAGACGCGAGCGTGCTGGCGGACGGTCACGGCCGTCCCGTCGTCACGCTGACGCTGACCGACCCGCAGGTCGACGTCCTCTCACTCTTCGAGGCGGCACAGTAGAGCATGGTCGTAGAGATCACCCCGGGCCACAATCCCCTCCGCGATCCTGAGGATCGCCGTCTGAGCCGGATCGCCGGCCCCAGCGCCCTCGTCATCTTCGGCGTGACCGGTGACCTGTCGCGCAAGAAGCTCATGCCGGCGGTCTACGACCTGGCCAACCGCGGCCTGCTCCCCCCGGGCTTCGCGCTCGTGGGCTTCGCGCGTCGCGACTGGGAGGACCAGGACTTCGCGAAGGTCGTGTACGAGTCGGTCAAGCAGTACGCCCGGACGGAGTTCCGCGAGGAGACGTGGAAGGAGCTCCTCGAGGGCATCCGCTTCGTGCAGGGCGAATTCGACGACCCCGAGGCCTTCCAGCGGCTGCGTGACACGGTCGACAAGCTCGACACCGAGCGCGGCACCATGGGCAACCACGCGTACTACCTCTCGATCCCGCCCAAGGCCTTCCCCCTCGTGACCACGCAGCTGAAGGCGTCGGGTCTCGTCGGCGACGAGGAGGGCAAGACGAGCGGCTGGCGCCGCGTCGTCATCGAGAAGCCGTTCGGCCACGATCTCGCGTCCGCTCGCGAGCTCAACGAGGTCGTGGAGAGCGCGTTCCCCGCCGACTCGATCTTCCGCATCGACCACTACCTCGGCAAAGAGACGGTGCAGAACATCCTGGCGCTGCGCTTCGCCAACGAGCTGTACGAGCCGATCTGGAACCGCAACTACGTCGACCACGTCCAGATCACGATGGCCGAGGACATCGGCGTGGGCGGTCGCGCCGGCTACTACGACGGCATCGGGGCGGCGCGCGACGTCATCCAGAACCACCTTCTGCAGCTTCTCGCCCTCACGGCGATGGAGGAGCCGATCAGCTTCAACGCGGCGGATCTGCGCGCTGAGAAGGAGAAGGTCCTCGCCGCTGTCCGCCTTCCGGAGAACCTGGCCGAAGCCACCGCGCGCGGCCAGTACGCCGGCGGCTGGCAGGGCGGTGAAGAGGTGCTCGGCTTCCTCGAGGAAGACGGCATGAACCCCGAGTCCGTCACCGAGACGTACGCGGCGATCAAGCTCGAGATCAACACGCGACGCTGGTCGGGCGTGCCGTTCTACGTCCGCAGCGGGAAGCGGCTCGGACGCCGCGTCACCGAGGTGGCCGTCGTCTTCAAGCGAGCACCGCAGCAGCTGTTCTCGCGCAGCCAGACGCAGGAACTGGGGCAGAACGCCCTGGTCATCCGCGTGCAGCCCGACGAGGGCGTCACGATCCGCTTCGGCTCGAAGGTCCCCGGCGACGGCACCCAGGTGCGCGACGTCACGATGGACTTCGGCTACGGCCACGCGTTCACCGAGGCGAGCCCGGAGGCCTACGAGCGGCTCATCCTCGACGTGCTGCTCGGCGATCCGCCCCTCTTCCCCCGCCACGAGGAGGTCGAGCTCAGCTGGAAGATCCTCGACCCGATCGAGGAGTTCTGGGCCGCTCAGGGCGGCCCGCTCGAACAGTACTCGCCCGGATCGTGGGGCCCGGCATCCGCCGACGAGCTCCTCGCCCGCGACGGCCGCACCTGGAGGCGCCCGTGATCATCGACCTGCCCGACACCACTGTCAGCGCGATCTCGAAGAAGCTCGTCAGCGTCCGCGAAGAGGGCGGCGCCGTCGCCCTCGGTCGCGTGCTGACCCTCATCATCGTCACCCACCACGGTGCCGAAGAAGAGGTCATCGAAGCAGCCAACGACGCGTCGCGCGAGCATCCGATGCGCGTCATCGCCATCCTCTTCGGCGACGAGGACGAGGAACCGCGGCTCGACGCGCAGATCCGCGTCGGCGGCGATGCCGGCGCGAGCGAGGTCGTGGTGCTGCGTGCCCACGGCGCCGCGGGATCGAACGCCGAGAGCCTCGTCACAGGTCTGCTGCTACCGGACGCGCCCGTCGTCGCCTGGTGGCCGGCCGACGCGCCCGTGAACCCGTCGAAGTCCGCGATCGGTCGGATCGCCCAGCGACGCATCACCGACGCGTCCTCCCAGGAGGACCCCGCCGCCTGGGTCGCACGCCTCGGCGAGCACTACGCCCCCGGCGACACCGACTTCGCGTGGACCCGTCTCACGCGCTGGCGCGAGCAGCTCGCTGCTGTTCTCGATCAGCCGCCGTACGAGCCGGTGACCGCGATCGAGGTCAAGGGTGCGGCCGATTCGCCGTCGACCGCCCTTCTCGCCGCGTGGCTCGGTCTGAAGCTCGAGGCGCCTGTGGACTACACGTACCTCTCCCCCGATGAGTGGGCGACGGGTATCAAGTCGGTGCGCCTGACGCGGGCGAGCGGCGACACGCTCCTCGAGCGTCCCGAGCCCGCGGTGGCGGTGCTGACGCAGCCGGGCCAGCCCACGCACGATCTCGCGTTCCCGCGCCGCACGCTCCGCGAGTGCCTCGCCGAAGAGCTTCGGCGTCTCGACCCGGACGTGCTCTACGGCCGCGTCATCACCGAGTGCGCGCACCTTCTGCGCACCGCCGACGAGCGGAGCGACGCGTGAGCGAGAACGGGGCGTCCAAGCGCGTCATCATCAAGCGCGATCCCGAGGCCCTCGCCGACTACGTCGCGACGCGCTTCGTGAACCGCATCGTCAAGCGGGTGGCCGAGGGCAAGCGGATGCACATCTGCCTCACCGGGGGCACGATGGGCGGTGCGGTCCTGCGCACGGCCGCGCGCGATCCGCGCCTCGCCGAGATCGACTGGTCCCTCGTGCACTTCTGGTTCGGCGACGAGCGTTTCGTGCCGAGTGATTCCGACGACCGCAACGAGAAGCAGGCACGTGAGGCGCTGCTCGACGGACTCGACATCCCGGCCGCGAACATCCACGCGGTCGCCTCGTCGGACGAAGGTCTCGATCTGGATGCCGCGGCCATCGCGTACGCGGACGAGCTCGCGCAGTTCGCCCCCTCGGATCGCAGCGAGACCGGCCCGTGGCCCTCGTTCGACATCTGCTTCCTGGGCGTCGGCCCCGACGCCCACATCGCCTCGCTCTTCCCCGATCGCCCGGAGATCTCGGTGACCGATCGCGCGACGGTGCCCGTGCGCGACTCCCCGAAGCCCCCGAGCGACCGCGTTTCCCTGACGCGGCCGGTCATCAACTCGTCGAAGCGGGTGTGGATGGTCATCGCCGGCGCCGACAAGGCCGCCGCCCTCGGGCTCGCCCTCGCCGGGGCGAGCTACCAGAGCGTCCCCGCCGCCGGAGCCAAGGGACGCCGCCGCACGGCGTTCTTCGTCGACGAATCGGCCGCGGACCAGGTTCCCCCGCAGCTCATCGACCGCGACTACTGAGCCTCGAACAGAAAGAGACCGGATGCCATCGGCATCCGGTCTCTTCTCGTTTCCGCGCGCGGCGGGTGGTCGTCACTGTCCGCGGCGCTCGCGCAGCTGCTGGAGGGCGTCGTCGAGGAGCGAAGCCGCCTCTTCGTCCGTACGGCGCTCCTTCACGTAGGCGAGGTGCGTCTTGTACGGCTCGGACTTGGCGAGAGCCGGCGGGTTGTTCTTGTCGCGGCCGGCGGGAAGGCCGGAGTGCGGGGAGTCGATCGTCTCGGGGATCTCGTCGTCGGGGATGCCGGCAGCGAAATAGCGGACCGTCTCGTTGCCGAGGGCGTCCCAGTAGGACACCGCGACGCGGTCGGCGTGGAAGCCGTGGTCCTGCTCGCCCATGGGGCCGGCACCCACCCGGGAGCCGCGAATCGCGTTGCCGCCAGTAGCCATGTCAGATCTCCGCGAACTTGGTCAGCAGACCGAGGCCGACGATGGTGACGAACCACACCAGCGCGAGCACGATCGTGAAACGGTTGAGGTTGCGCTCCGCCAGACCCGACGAGCCGAGCGCGGAGCTCATGCCGCCGCCGAACATGTCGGACAGGCCACCGCCGCGCCCCTTGTGGAGCAGGATGAGGAGGGTCAGCAGGAGGCTGGTGACGCCCAGGAGCACCTGCAGGACGAACTCGAGAATCTGCACTGTCGAAAGCCTTTCGCGAGCGACCTGGTCGGCCGCACAAGCGTCAAGTATACGGGGAGGCGGGGCGGGCACACGGATGCCCGCGACGAAGCGCCGCGGGCATCCGGTCCGGGGTCAGACCCCGACGTGCTTCTGGTAGCGGATGATCGCGGCGAACTCGTCGACGACGAGGCTCGCGCCACCGACCAGGGCGCCGTCCACATCGGGTTCGCGCATGAACGCGGCGATGTTGTTGGACTTGACCGAACCGCCGTAGAGGACGCGCGTCCGTGCGGCCGCATCGGCACCGAGCTTGTCGGCGACGACGGCGCGCAGCTTCGCGCAGACCTCCTGGGCCTGGTCGGGCGTCGCCGCCTGGCCCGAGCCGATGGCCCAGACCGGCTCGTACGCCACGACGATGTCGGCATCGGATGCCACGCCCTCGAGGGCGACCTCGAGCTGACCCACGGGCACGGCGCTGGCGCCGAACTTCTCGAGGTCTTCCGAGGTCTCACCGACGCAGATCACGGGGACGAGACCGTGGCGGAGGGCCGCCTGCGTCTTGGCCGCGACGACCTCGTCGGTCTCGTGGTGGAACTGGCGACGCTCCGAGTGACCGATGATCACGTAGCGTGCGTTGAGCTTCGCGAGGAACTGCCCCGAGATCTCGCCGGTGTACGCACCCGAGTCGTGGACCGACAGGTCCTGACCGCCCAGCGCGAACTCGATCTTGTCGGCATCCAGAAGCGTCTGCACGGTGCGCAGGTCGGTGAAGGGCGGGAAGACCGCCACCTCGACGCTGTCGTTCTCGTGCTTCGCTTCCTTCAGCGTCCAGTGCAGCTTCTGGACGAACGCGACCGCCTGCAGGTGGTCGAGGTTCATCTTCCAGTTGCCGGCGATGAGGGGGGTTCTGGTCATGACCATCCGAGGACCTCCAGTCCGGGGAGCTTCTTGCCTTCGAGGAACTCCAGGCTGGCACCGCCGCCGGTGGAGATGTGACCGAACTGGTCGTCCGCGAAGCCGAGCTGACGCACAGCAGCCGCTGAGTCGCCGCCACCGACGACGCTGAGGCCGTCGACCTCGGTGAGCGCCTGGGCCACGGTCTTCGTGCCGGCTTCGAAGGCCTTCATCTCGAACACGCCCATCGGGCCGTTCCAGAAGACCGTCCGCGACGCGCGGATCGCTTCCGCGAAGATTCCGGCGGTCCGGGGGCCGATGTCGAGACCCAGTCCCGAGGCGCCGAAGGCGGTGTCCTCGAGAGCGTCGGCGTCCGCGACCACGTGCTCGGCGTCGGCCGAGAACGACGCCGCGACGACGGCATCCACCGGGAGCACGATCTCGACGCCGCGCTCCTTCGCCGTGGCGAGGTAGCCCTTCACGGTGTCGATCTGGTCCTGCTCGAGCAGGCTCGAGCCGACCTTGTGCCCCTCGGCGACGAGGAAGGTGAACATCATGCCGCCACCGACGAGGAGCTTGTCCACGCGCGGGAGCAGGTGCTCGATGACGCCGAGCTTGTCGCTGACCTTCGATCCACCGAGGACGACCGTGTAGGGACGCTCCGGGTTCTCGGTCAGGCGGTCGAGGACCTCGAGCTCCTTCTGGATGAGCAGGCCCGCGGCCGACGGCACGATCTGGGCGAGGTCGTAGACGCTCGCCTGCTTGCGGTGCACGACACCGAAGCCGTCCGACACGAGCGCGTCGCCGAGACGGGCGAGCTCCCGGGCGAACGCCTGGCGCTCGGCCTCGTCCTTCGAGGTCTCCCCCGCGTTGAAGCGGAGGTTCTCGATGACGGCGACCTCACCGTCCTCGAGGGCGGCCACGGCATCCTGAGCCGACTCGCCGACCGTGTCGCGCGCGAACGCGACGGGCTGGCCGAGCAGCTCGGACAGGCGCTGCGCGACCGGCTCGAGCGAGTACTTCGGATCGGGCGCGCCGTCGGGGCGGCCCAGGTGCGAGCACACGACCACACGCGCGCCGGCGTTGATCAGTGCGTTGAGAGTCGGCAGCGACGCGCGCACGCGGCCATCGTCCGTGATGACGCCGTCCTTGAGAGGAACGTTCAGGTCACAACGGACGATGACGCGCGTGCCGGCGAGCGACCCCAGCGATTCGAGGGTGCGCAGAGCCATGAAGGGTTACAGGCGCTCGGCGACGTACTCGGTGAGGTCGACGAGGCGGTTGGAGTAGCCCCACTCGTTGTCGTACCAGGACGACACCTTGACGAGGTTGCCGCTGACGTTGGTCAGCTCCGCGTCGAAGATCGACGAGTGCGGGTTGCCCTGGATGTCGCTCGAGACGATCGGGTCCTCGGTGTACTGCAGGATGCCGTTGAGGCGACCCTCGGCCGCAGCCTGCTTGTACACGGCGTTGACCTGGTCGACGGTCAGGCCCTCGGTGGGCGTGACGATCGTGAGGTCGACGATCGAGCCGGTGGGAACCGGAACGCGGTAGGACGAGCCGCTGAGCTTGCCGTTCAGCTCGGGGAGGACCAGACCGATGGCCTTGGCGGCGCCGGTGGAGGCGGGGACGATGTTGATCGCCGCGCCACGCGCACGACGGAGGTCGCTGTGCGGGCCGTCCTGCAGGTTCTGGTCGGCCGTGTAGGCGTGAGCGGTCATCATGAAGCCGCGCTCGATGCCGAAGGCGTCGTTGAACACCTTCGCCAGCGGAGCCAGGCAGTTCGTGGTGCACGACGCGTTCGAGATGATGACGTCGGTCTCGGGGTTGTACGTCTCTTCGTTCACACCCATGACGATGGTGGCGTCGTCACCCGTGGCCGGAGCCGAGATGAGGACCTTCTTCGCGCCACCGGCGACGTGCTTCTTGGCGTCCTCGGCCTTGGTGAAGCGGCCGGTCGACTCGATGACGATGTCGACGCCGAGCTCGCCCCAGGGGAGGTTGGCCGGGTCGCGCTCTTCGAAGACCTTGATGGTCTTGTCGCCGACCGTGATGGAGTCTTCGGTGTACGAGACATCCTCGGCGAGAACGCCGCCGACGGAGTCGTACTTGAGGAGGTGGGCCAGGGTCTTGTTGTCGGTGAGGTCGTTCACCGCCACGATTTCGAGGTCGGCACCCTGCGCGAGAGCCGCGCGGAGGTAGTTGCGTCCGATACGGCCGAAGCCGTTGATTCCGATCTTGACGGTCACGGAATATCTCCTGAATCAGTTGTGCGCGATAAGCGCGTGATTGCGGTGTTCGCTGGCGGACAACGGCGTCCCGGTGAGGTGTCCCACCGGGACGCCGCACCGTTTACGACAGTACCAGCAGACCCGCGGTCTTCTCTCGGGCAGCGGCGAAGCGCTCCTGGGCGTCGGCCCAGTTCGCGATGTTCCAGAACGCCTTCACGTAGTCGGCGCGGACGTTCTTGTAGTCGAGGTAGTACGCGTGCTCCCAGACGTCGAGCAGAAGCAGCGGCACCGTGCCCGCGACAATCTGACCCTGCTGGTCGAAGAACTGCTGGATGAGGAGGTTCTGACCGATCGAGTCCCAGAACAGACCCGCCCAGCCCGAGCCCTGAACGCCCAGGGCCGCCGCCGTGAACTGCGCACGGAAGGCGTCGAAGGAGCCGAACTGGTCGTCGATCGCGGCCTCGAGGTCGCCGGTGGGCTTGTCGCCCCCGTTGGGCGAGAGGTTCGTCCAGAAGATCGAGTGGTTCGTGTGGCCGCCGAGGTTGAACGCGAGGTCCTTCTGCAGGCGGTTGATGTTGGCGAAGTCGCCCTTCTCACGCGCTTCGGCGAGCAGGTCGAGGGTGGTGTTCGCGCCGTTCACGTACGTCTGGTGGTGCTTGCTGTGGTGCAGCTCCATGATGGTCGCACTGATGTGCGGCTCCAGCGCGGCGTAGTCGTAAGGGAGTTCGGGCAGTGTGTACTTCGCCATGGTCTCTACTTCCGGATCGGTCGCTGCACCGAGGCCTCAACGCAAGAAACGACGTGCAGCGAGGGTGACGTTTTCATCCTACTGACGGGTAACGCCGCGCCCCCGGGGTTGCTTCCCCACATGACGGAAGATAGGTCGCCCGGGCGCGTCGCGCGGGGCAGGACGGATGCCGGAGGGCGCGGCATCCGATGTCTTCGAAGCCGCGTGGGGCCGGGACGGGCTCAGCCCTCGATACCGACAGGGACCGCAGCCTCGGTGCCGGGGATGCCCTCGACCTCCAGAACCCTCACGCGCGGGATCAGCCCTCGATACCGACAGGGACCGCAGCCTCGGTGCCGGGGATGCCCTCGACCTCGGCCTTCTTGTCGGCCATCGCCAGGAGGCGGCGGATACGGCCGGCGACGGCATCCTTCGTGAGCGGGGGGTCGGCGTGGTGGCCGAGCTCGTCGAGGCTCGCGTCGCGGTGTGCGAGACGGAGCTCGCCCGCCTGCTGCAGGTGCTCGGGGACCTCGTCGCCGAGGATCTCCAGCGCGCGCTCGACGCGGGCGCACGCCGCCACGGCGGCCTGGGCGGAGCGACGCAGGTTCGCGTCGTCGAAGTTGACGAGGCGGTTGACGCCCGCGCGCACCTCGCGGCGCTGGCGCATCTGGTCCCACTCGCCCGCGGTGCGGCGGGCGCCCATCTCGTACAGGGCGCCGCGGATGGCCTCGCCGTCGCGCACCACGACACGCGGGACGCCGCGTACCTCGCGCGCCTTCGCGGGGATGCCGATGCGATGCCCGGCACCCACCAGGGCCATGGCCGCTTCGGACGACGGGCAGGAGATCTCGAGGGCGGCCGACCGACCCGGATCGCTCAGCGATCCGCTCGCGAGGAAAGCGCCGCGCCAGATCGCGCTGAGGTCGGGGCGCGATCCGGTCGTGAGCTTGTTGGGCAGGCCGCGCACGGGGCGACGGCGCTGATCGAGCAGACCGGTCTGCCGAGCCAGGGTCTCCCCGGCCTCGATGACGCGCACCGCGTAGTAGCCCCCGGTGCGTCCCCCGGATCCCTGCACGTGGTGCAGCTCGGGCCGGACCCCGTAGAGCTCGACGAGGTCGCGGGCGACGCGGCGAGCCAGCACGTCGGAGTCGAGTTCGGCCTCGACCGCCACACGGTTGGCGATCGAATGCAGGCCGCCGGAGAAGCGCAGGATGGCGGTGAGCTCCGCGACGCGCGCGGTGGGGCGCGGGTCGCGTACGGTGATGAGCTCGGCCTTCACGTCGGCGGTCAGCGGCACGGTACTCCTCAGTTCGGGGGGGGCGGGGGACGAGGGTACAGCCTACTCGCGGCCGAGGTCGCGGTGAGCCACGCGAACGGCCACCCCCGGGATCTCCTCCAAACGCTCAGCGAGCTCCCGGGACATGACCACCGAACGGTGCTTGCCCCCCGTGCATCCGATCGCCACGACCGAGTGACGCTTGTTCTCGCGCTGGTATCCCTCGAGCACCGGGCGCAGCGCGGCGGCGTACGCCTCGAGGAACTCGGCAGCACCCTCCTGGCCCAGGACGTTCTCCCGCACGGCGGGGTCCTCCCCCGTCAGCGGGCGGAGATCCTCGTTCCAGAACGGGTTCGGCAGGAAGCGCATGTCCGCCACGAGATCGACGTCGGGCGGCAGCCCGTACTTGAACCCGAAACTCATCAGCGTCACGGTGTGGCGGGCCGCGCCCTCCTCCCCGAAGAGCTGGACGGCGCGGAGGGAGAGCTGGTGCACGTTGAACATCGACGTGTCGATGACGATGTCCGCCGCCTCCCGGATCGGGGCCAGGCGCTCGCGCTCGCGGCGGATGCCGTCGAGGATCGTGCCCTCGCCCTGGAGGGGGTGAGGTCGGCGGACGGCTTCGAAACGTCGGACGAGCACGGCATCCGAGGCGTCGAGGAACACCAGTCGCACCTGGCGCCCCGCCTGCAGGGAGCGGAGAGCCTCGGGCAACTCGCTGAAGAGCGTGCGGCCCCGCACGTCGACGACGACAGCGACCCGCGGCACGGCGCCGCCGGCCAACTCGGCCAGTTCGAGCAGGGGACGGAGCATCTGCGGCGGGAGGTTGTCGACCACGTACCAGTCGAGGTCTTCGAGGGCGTTCGCCACCGTGGACCGACCGGCCCCCGACATGCCCGTGACGATGAGCACGTCCCCTGGTTCGTCGCGGCCCGGTTCCATGGCGGTCGCCTCCCGTCGTCGTACCCAGCCTACCGAGACAGATGGGTGTGGATCGCCTCGGCGAGAGCCGGGCCGATACCCGGGAGAGCGGTGATCTCATCCGGGGTCGCGTTCTTCAACGCCGTCACCGAGCCGAAGTGGCGCAGCAGCGCCTTGATGCGGGTGTCTCCCAGCCCGGGGACCTCGGCCAGCACGCTCGTGATGTCGCGCTTTCGACGTTTGCGCTGGTGGACGATGGCGAAACGGTGGGCCTCGTCGCGCAGGCGCTGGAGCAGGTAGAGCGCCTCCGACGTCCGCGGCAGGATCACCGGGTACTCCTCCCCCGGCAACCACACCTCCTCGAGGCGCTTCGCGATCCCGCACAGGGCGATCTCTTCGTGCCCCGCGTCCGCCAGTGCGCGCGCGGCGGCCGCGACCTGCGGCTGCCCGCCGTCGACGACGAGGAGTTGGGGGCGGTACGCGAATCGCGGACGCTTCCGCGCCGTCACGACCTCCCCGTCCGCCGTGGCCTCGGCCGAGTCGGGCGCGGCCACGATCGCGCCGCCGATCGTCTCGGGCTCCTCCTCGTCGGGGCGGTCGAGATAGGCGAGGCGGCGCGTGAGGACCTGATACATCGAGTCCGTGTCATCCGTGGTCTCGGACACCCCGAAGGACCGGTACTGGTCCTTTCGAGGCAGGCCGTCTTCGAAGACGACCATGGATGCCACGACGTTCGTGCCCGAGAGGTGCGAGACGTCGAAGCACTCGATGCGCAGCGGCGCCTCGCTGAGTCCGAGGGCCTCTTGCAGGTCGGTCAGCGCTTGCGAGCGGGCCACGTAGTCGCTGGTCCGACGCGTCTTGTGCAGCATGAGCGCCTGTTGCGCGTTCAGCGTCGCGGTCTTCAACAGGTCGGCCTTGCGTCCGCGCTGGGCGACCTGCAGGGTGACGGGGCGGCCGCGCCGCTCGCGGAGCCAGGCCTCGAGCTGTTCGGCGTCGTCGGGCAACTCGGGAACCAGCACCTGCCGCGGGATGTCGGCGGCATCCGCGTCCCCGTAGGTGCGCTGCAGGACCTGGTCGACGAGGTCGGCACCCGCGATGTCGATCTCTTTCTCGATCGTCGTCGCGCGCACACCGCGCACGCGGCCCCCGCGGACGACGAAGTGCTGCACGGTCGCGGCGAGCTCGTCCTCGGCGATACCGAACAGGTCGGCGTCGGTGTCCGACGCGAGGACGAGCGCGCTCTTGCCGAGGACGGCCTCGATCGCCTGCAGGCGGTCCCGGTACAGCGCCGCGGACTCGTAGTCCATCGCCGCCGACGCTTCTTTCATGCGGGCCGTCAGCTGCTTCGCGAACCGCTGGTCTCCGCCCGACATGAACGCGACGAAGTCGTTCACGATGGCGCGGTGCTCCTCGATCGTGACCTTCATCGAGCAGGGCCCGCCGCAGCGACCGATCTGCCCCGGGAAGCACGGCCGACCGGATGCCATCGCCTTCTTGTAGGAGGAGTCGCTGCACGTGCGGATCGGGAACACCTTGATCATCAGGTCGATCGTGTCGTGCACAGCCCAGACCTTGGGGTACGGCCCGAAGTACTTGGCCCCGCGGATCTTGTGGTTGCGCGTCACGATGACGCGCGGGGCCTCGTCGGCGAGCGTGATCGCCATGTAGGGGTACGACTTGTCGTCTTTGTAGCGGACGTTGAAGGGCGGATCGAACTCCTTGATCCACATGTACTCGAGCTGCAGGGAGTCGATGTCGCTCGGCACGACCGTCCACTCGACGCTCGCGGCGGTCGTCACCATGCGCCGGGTGCGCTCGTGCAGCGAGTGCAGTGGAGCGAAGTAGTTCGACAGACGCGCACGCAGGTTTTTCGCCTTGCCGACGTACAGCACCCGCCCCTCGGCATCCCGGAATCGGTACACGCCCGGGTTGGTGGGGATCTCCCCCGCCTTCGGTCGGTACGACAGGGGGGACACCCGTTCTCGGGATGCCACGACTCAGACCCCCTGGCCGGCCAGCTCCGGCTCGCGCGCGACCTCGACGTCGGCCGGGTTGCGCGGGGCTCCGGTCCGGCCCGTCTCGAGGAGCTCCGCGAGGAAGGCGCCGGTGTGGCTCGCCTCGACCTTCGCGACCTGCTCGGGCGTGCCCGTCGCGACGATCGTGCCGCCACCGGCACCACCCTCGGGACCGAGGTCGATGACCCAGTCCGAGCTCTTGATCACGTCGAGGTTGTGCTCGATGACGATGACGGTGTTTCCCTTGTCGACCAGCCCGTTCAGCACCTTCAGCAGCAGCGAGACGTCCTCGAAGTGCAGACCCGTCGTCGGCTCGTCGAGCACGTAGATCGAGCGTCCGTTGCTGCGGCGCTGAAGCTCCGTGGCGAGCTTGACGCGCTGCGCCTCGCCTCCCGAGAGCGTCGTCGCCGACTGGCCGAGCCGCACGTACCCGAGACCCACGTCCACGAGGGTCTTGAGGTAGCGGTGGATCGCCTGGATGGGCTCGAAGAACTCGGCGGCCTCCGAGATCGGCATCTCGAGCACCTCGGCGATGTTCTTGCCCTTGTAGTGCACCGAGAGGGTGTCACGGTTGTACCGCTTGCCGTGGCACACCTCGCAGTCGACGTACACGTCGGGCAGGAAGTTCATCTCGATCTTCAGCGTGCCGTCGCCCGAGCACGCCTCGCACCGCCCGCCCTTGACGTTGAAGCTGAAGCGGCCGGCCTGGTAGCCGCGCACCTTCGCCTCGGGCGTCTCGGCGAAGAGGCTGCGGATCCGGTCGAACACGCCGGTGTAGGTCGCCGGGTTCGAGCGCGGCGTCCGGCCGATCGGCGCCTGGTCCACGTGCACGACCTTGTCGAGGTTGTCGAGACCGGTCACGCGCGTGTGCTTGCCCGGCACGCGTCGTGCACCGTTGAGCTTGGAGGCGAGGACTTCGTACAGGATGCCGTTCACCAGCGTCGACTTGCCCGAACCACTCACGCCGGTGACCGAGGTCAAGACGCCCAGGGGGAAGTCGACGGTGACGTTCTGCAGGTTGTTCTCGCGCGCCCCCACGACCGTGACCTGACGCTTCTTGTCGATCTTGCGGCGCTTCTTGGGCGCCTCGATCGCGCGGCGGCCCGAGAGGTACGCACCCGTGAGCGACCGTTCGTCTTCGAGCAGCTCGGCGAGGGGGCCGGAGTGCACGACGTTTCCGCCGTCGACGCCGGCGCGGGGGCCGATGTCGACGACCCAGTCGGCCGCGTGGATGGTCTCTTCGTCGTGCTCCACGACGATGAGCGTGTTGCCGAGGTCGCGAAGCGTCTCGAGCGTCTGGATGAGTCGCCGGTTGTCCCGCTGGTGCAGGCCGATCGAGGGCTCGTCGAGCACGTAGAGGACGCCCGTCAGTCCGGAGCCGATCTGCGTGGCCAGGCGGATGCGCTGGGCCTCGCCGCCGGAGAGGGTGCCCGCCGCACGGCCGAGGCTGAGGTAGTTGAGCCCGACCTGGAGCAGGAAGTCGAGGCGCGCGCGGATCTCGCGCAGCACGGCGGCGGCGATGGTCGCCTCGCGGTCGGTCAGGGTCAGCTGGGAGAAGAACTCGCGCGCATCGGCGAGGCTCATGCGGGACGCGGCGGCGATCGAGGTGTCGTCGACGAGCACCGCGAGCACCTCGGGCTTCAGGCGGTCGCCGTCGCACACGGCGCACGGCACCTCGCGCAGGTACTCCGACCAGCGCTGGCGCTGCGCATCGGACTCGGCCTGAAGGTACTGCCGCTCGATGTAGGGCACGACACCCTCGAAGCCCGAGGAGTAGCGCATCTCACGGCCGTAGCGGTTCTTCCACTTGACCGTGACCTTGTAGTTCTCGCCCCGCAGGACCGCCTGCTGCACATCGTGCGACAGGTCCTTCCACGGGGTGTCGAGCGAGAAGCCGAGGTCGCGCGAGAGCCCCTCGAGCAGCCGCTCGTAGTACTGGAAGAGCCCCTTGCCCTGGGTGGTCCACGGCAGGATCGCTCCGTCGCGGATCGACAGCTCCTCGTCGCCGAGCATCAGGTCGACGTCGACGGACATGCGGGTGCCGAGGCCCGAGCACACCGGGCACGCACCGAAGGGGGCGTTGAACGAGAACGTGCGCGGCTCGATCTCGGTGAGCTGCAGCGGGTGCCCGTTGGGGCAGGCGAGCTTCTCGGAGAACGACTGCCACGCGTCGTCGCCCTCTTCGTCGACGAAGTTCACTTGCATGATGCCGCCGGCCAGCCCCATGGCCGTCTCGACCGAGTCGGTCACGCGGCTGAGGTTGTCACCGGATGCCACCAGTCGGTCGACGACCACGGCGATGTCGTGCTTGTAGCTCTTCTTCAGAGTGGGGGGCTCGGACAGCTGCACGAGCTCCCCGTCGACCACGGCACGCGCGTATCCCTTGGCGCTGAGCTCCTTGAAGAGGTCGACGAACTCGCCCTTCTTCTGCGTCACGACGGGAGCGACGATCTGATAGCGCGTCCGCTCCGGCAGCTCCATGAGCTGGTCGGCGATCTGCTGCACCGTCTGACGCTGAATGCGCGCACCGCACTCGGGGCAGTGCGGCACGCCGATGCGCGCCCACAGCAGACGCATGTAGTCGTGGATCTCGGTGATCGTGCCGACCGTCGATCGAGGGTTGCGGTTGGTGGACTTCTGGTCGATCGAGACCGCGGGGCTGAGCCCCTCGATGAAGTCGACGTCGGGGCGATCGACCTGCCCCAGGAACTGTCGCGCGTACGCGCTGAGCGATTCGACGTACCGGCGCTGGCCCTCGGCGAAGATCGTGTCGAACGCGAGGCTCGACTTGCCCGAGCCCGACAGACCCGTGAAGACGACGAGCGAATCACGGGGGATGTCGAGGTCGACGTCCTTCAGATTGTGGACGCGAGCGCCACGGACACTCAGCTTGCCGCTGGAGCCGGAAGGGGCCGAAGAAGGGGTGGGAACGACGGGAACGATGGGCACGCGTTAAGTCTAGGTGGGGCCTCCGACATCGGCCCCGGGTTCGCCGCCGGCGCACGGATGTGCGAAAGTTCGCCCCCTTCCGCAGGATCGCCGGGGCCCGTCGACGGCTCTGTCGCCGCCTCCGTCGCCGGCGTCCGCGCGGCGGCTCACTCGCGGGGACGAGCGGCGAAGGGCGCGAGACCGTCGCGCAGAGCGACCAGCGCGTCCTCGTCGATTCCGACGCGCTCCATGATCTTGCCCGGCACCTCGAGCGCCGCCGCGCGCAGCGCCGCCCCCTCGTCCGTCAGGGCGATGTCGAGCACCCGCTCATCGTCGGGACGGCGCGTGCGGACCACTCGTCCCTGCGCTTCGAGACGCTTCACGAGCGGGGACAACGTGGCCGGTTCCATCGCGAGCTCGGACGCCAGCGCACCCAGCGAGCGCGGGGCCTGTTCCCACAGCGCCAACATCACGAGGTACTGCGGGTGGGTCAGACCCAACGGTTCGAGGACGGGGCGATAGATCGACACCACATTGCGCGCTGCGGTGACCAGCGCGAAGCACACCTGATTCTCCAGCCTGAGCAGATCGTCCACGCGCCCCCTCCTCGAATAGTTAGTACACTAATTATCATGACACGAAAGGATGCCGACCGGCCGCCGCTGCGCGACCGCGTCCGCGAAGCCGGCGGCTGGTACCAATACCTCAACACGCGACTCATCCGTGTCGCGGGACCGGCATCCGTCGGGCCGTACGAGACGACCCCGGAACCGGTGCGCACCGGCCGGCCCTGTCCCCTGTGCGGTCACGCCATGTCGGACCACACGGTCGATCGATCGGGCCCCAAGCCTCTTCTGCACTGCCCCTGAACCTGCCCGGGAATCGCCCTCAGAGCTGCGGTCGCCCCTCGGCATCCAGGGGCCATCCGGGGTTGACGGCGACCTCCCAGGGGTGGCCGTCCACGTCGACGAACACGCCCGAGTAGCCGCCCCACGGTGTGGGCGCCCCAGAACGGGCGAGGGTCGCGCCTGCCGCGACCGCGCGCTCCAGGATCTCGTCGACCTCGTGCGCGTCTCCGACGTTGTGGGCGAGAGTCACTCCACCCCATCCCCCCGCGTCCTCGACGCCGGAATCCGCGGCGAGCTTCTGGCGGTCCCACAGCGCGACGACCGCGCCGCCCACGTCGAAGAACGCCACCTCGCCCTCGACCGACGTCGGGTGGGTACGCCACCCGAGCGCCGTGTAGAAAGCGATCGCACGCGAGAGATCGCCGACGCCGAGCGTGACGAGGGTGAGTCGCTGTCGCATCTCGGACGTCCTGCGCCTCAGGCGTGCCCGGCGCGTTCCATCGCGCGCAGTTCTTTCTTGAGATCCTGCACCTCGTCGCGCAGGCGTCCCGCGAGCTCGAACTTCAACTCGGCGGCCGCGGCGAGCATCTGCTGCGTGAGGTCGGCGATCGTGGACTCGAGCTGGTCGGCGCCCTCGGCCGCGATGCCCGTGCGTCGCAGCTGCGGCGTCGGCGACTTGCCCTTGCTCGCCTTGTCGTTACGGGCGAGCAGATTCTTGGTGTCGGTCGCCTCGCGATTGAGCACTTCGGTGATGTCGGCGATCTTCTTCCGGAGAGGCTGCGGGTCGATCCCGTGCTCCTTGTTGTAGGCCACCTGCTTCTCGCGACGACGCTCGGTCTCGTCGATCGCGTTCCGCATCGAATCGGTGATCTTGTCGGCATACATGTGCACTTCGCCGGACACGTTTCGGGCGGCACGACCGATCGTCTGGATGAGAGATGTCCCGCTGCGCAGGAATCCCTCTTTGTCGGCGTCCAGGATCGCCACGAGCGACACCTCGGGAAGGTCGAGACCTTCACGGAGGAGGTTGATGCCGACGAGCACGTCGTACACACCGGCGCGCAGCTCGGTGAGGAGCTCCACGCGGCGCAGGGTGTCGACGTCGGAGTGCAGGTACCGCACGCGGACACCGTGCTCGCCGAGGAAGTCGGTGAGCTCCTCGGCCATCTTCTTCGTGAGAGTCGTGACGAGCACGCGTTCGTCACGCTCGACACGGACACGGATCTCCTCGAGCAGATCGTCGATCTGTCCCTTCGACGGCTTCACGATGATCTCGGGGTCGACAAGTCCGGTCGGGCGGATGATCTGCTCCACCACCCCGTCCGCGATCCCCATCTCGTACCGCCCAGGGGTCGCCGAGAGGTAGACGGTCTGTCCGACGCGCTCCTTGAACTCGTCCCAGCGGAGGGGCCGGTTGTCCATCGCGCTCGGCAGGCGGAAGCCGTGCTCGACGAGCGTGCGCTTGCGCGAGGCGTCGCCCTCGTACATGGCACCGATCTGCGGGACCGTCACGTGCGACTCGTCGATGACGAGCAGGAAATCGTCGGGGAAGAAGTCGAGGAGCGTGTGCGGGGGCTCACCGGCCACCCGACCGTCCATGTGACGGGAGTAGTTCTCGATACCGGAGCAGAAGCCGAGCTGCTGCAGCATCTCGAGGTCGAAGGTCGTCCTCATCCGCAGGCGCTGTGCTTCCAGCAGCTTCCCCTGCGACTCGAACTCCTTCAGACGGTGCTCGAGTTCGTGCTCGATCGTGCCGATCGCGCGCTGCACCGTCTCCGTCCCGGCGACGTAGTGCGAGGCGGGGAAGATCGGGACGGAATCCATCTTCTCGATCACGTCTCCCGTGAGCGGGTGCAACGTGTAGAGCGCCTCGATCTCGTCGCCGAACATCTCGATGCGGATCGCGTACTCCTCGTAGACCGGGATGATCTCGATCGTGTCGCCGCGGACGCGGAAGTTGCCGCGGGAGAAGTCGACGTCGTTGCGGTTGTACTGCATCGAGATGAACTTGCGGATGAGGGCGTCCCGGTCGTACCGTTCCCCCACCTGCAGAGCCACCATCGCGCGCAGGTACTCTTCCGGGGCGCCGAGGCCGTAGATGCAGGAGACGGTGGACACGACCACCACGTCGCGGCGCGACAGCAGCGAGTTCGTCGTCGAGTGGCGCAGCCGCTCGACTTCGGCGTTGATCGAGGAGTCCTTCTCGATGAAGGTGTCCGTCTGCGGCACGTAGGCCTCGGGCTGGTAGTAGTCGTAGTACGAGACGAAGTACTCGACGGCGTTGTTCGGCAGGAGCTCGCGGAACTCGTTCGCCAACTGCGCCGCCAGCGTCTTGTTGTGCGCCAGGACGAGCGTGGGACGCTGCACCTGCTCGACCAGCCAGGCGGTCGTGGCGGACTTACCGGTACCGGTGGCACCGAGGAGCACGACATCGGTCTCACCGGCGTTGATACGCGCGGCGAGGTCCGCGATCGCCTGCGGCTGGTCGCCGGAGGGGCTGTACTCGCTGATGACCTCGAAGGGACGAACGGATCGCGTGGCCTGCATGATTCCAGCGTAGGCGGGGGGTCCGACATCGGGGTCGGGTTGCGTTCGCCCAGCACGAACGCCGAGGGTCAGCCGGCGGGCGCGAGCCGCTCCCACAGGTCGTCGACCTGGCGTCGGGTGTCCTCCAACGGCGCCGCCGTGTCGATCACCACATCGGCCAGGGCGAGTCGTTCCTCGTCCGATGCCTGCGACCCGATCCGCGCGCGCGCATCGCTCTCGTTCATTCCCCGCCTCTCGACGAGGCGCTGCACCCGCAGCTCCGCCGGCGCATGCGCGACCACGACGAGATCCCACGAGTCTGCCCCGCGCGCTTCGGCGAGCAGAGGCACGTCGTAGACGACGACCGCGTCCGGGTCCGCCGTGAGAGCGGCGCGGAACCGCCGCTCGGATTCCTCGCGCACGGCGGGATGAACGAGCGCATTCAGTGCGGCGAGACGCGCAGGATGACCGAACACCCGCGCGCCGAGAGCGGGCCGATCCAGGTTCCCGTCGGGGCCGATCACGTCCGCGCCGAACTCCTGCGCGATCGCGTCGAGCACCGGCGATCCCGGGGCCTGCACCTCACGGACGATCGCGTCGGCGTCGACGACGACGGCACCGCGGTCGCGGAGCATCGACGCCACGGTGGACTTTCCCGACGCGATGCCGCCGGTGAGAGCGAGAAGGGGCACCTCACGAGGATGCCACACGCCCTCCGCGCGCGACCGGTGGTTTAGCATTCAAGGAAGCCACGCTCCGGCTTTCTCGAACGCCCCGCGGAAGTCTGATCATGTCCCACCCGAATGTCGCCGTCATCATCGAAGACGACGCCGACATCCGGTCTCTGGTGATCGCCGTCCTCGAACAGTCCGGGTATGTGGTGCATGCGGCATCCGGAGGGCTCGAAGGCATCGACCTCGTCGCCCGCTACGAGCCGGTGGTCACGACGCTCGACGTGAGCATGCCCGGCATCGACGGGTTCGAGACGGCCCGCCGCATCCGTGCGTTCAGCGACACACGTATCCTCATGGTCAGCGCCCGCGCGGACGACACCGAGGAGCGCGCCGGACGCGACGCCGGGGCCGATGACTACCTCACCAAGCCGTTCCGGCCGCGCGAGCTCCGCGAACGGGTCCGGCTGCTCGTCGAAGGCGAGTGATCGTCAGGCGATCCCGAAGGGGAGCTCGCCCGTGAGCACCGCTTCCGCCGCCGCCGCGTCAGCGGTGCCGATGAGCCGCTCCGCATCGAATCCCACCTGACTGGCCAGGGCCACGCCGGCACCCACCACCGGGGTCACCGACGTCCCCAGGGCCGAGACGTCGGCGACGACCCGATCGCGGAGAGACCGCGTCACGCGGCGGACGTCCGTCACGCTCGTCGTGATGAACGCCACGGTGACACCGGTGGTGTCGGTCTCGCCGACGAGGGCCATCGTCGGGGCATGGCGTCTCGCCGCCTCGCGGAAGGTCCGGAGGATGGCATCCGCTTCCTCGGCGCCGAACGCCATCGACACTCGTCGGAGATCATCGATGCGCAGGCAGATCACGCACGGGTCCTCCCCCGCCGCCCGCGCGCGCGGCAACAGGATGCTCAGCGCGCCGCGGAACGAATGGCGGAAGAGGATGCCGTCGCCGTCCACGGTCAGATTCTTCGCGGCGGCGTGCCCGCGAGAGGCCGTGTCGCCGGACCGGAGCGTCGATGTCACGATCACCGCCGCCACCACGAGGACGAGGGTGAGCATCGACGCGATACGTGTGTCGAAGACGGCGAGGAAGAGTTCGCTCTCGGACCCGAGGGTCACGAAGACGACGGCGCGCGCGAGGAACCACACCGACTCGATCGCCAGGATCACGGTGAGCCCCGCCGCGCTCCATCGTCCGCGCACGACTCCGCGCCGGGTCTCGATCGCCCCGAGTGTGCCGAAGAGGGCGTTGCCGAGGAAGAACGGCACCGCACCGGCCCAGGGGCCACCGTCCGGTCCCTCCGCGAGGGCGGCGACGATGACCGCCAGCACGGCCGCGCTCCACACGGCCAGAGGAACCCGCATCGCACGACGGTTGAAGGCCGCGCCGCCGAGCCAGATGAAGCCGGTCGCACCGACGAAGAAGCCGTTGCCGATCGACAGGGCCACGAAGCCGTCGGGAAGGACCAGGGCGATGAGATAGCACAGCGACGACAGGCAACCGCTGAGGAACGCCCCCGACCAGTACCGCCCCGCCACCCCGTCTTTGAGCATCAGCGTGTCGAGGAGGTACATCGTCGTCGACACCAGGATGACGAGGAAGGCGGCGACCTGGAGGCTCACCGGATCGAGCGTCACGGCGTGCTCTCCTGGTTCCGCGGCAGACGGACGATGAACGTCGCCCCCGTGCCGAGAGCCGAGCTGACGGTGATCTCTCCCCCGTGCGCGCGGACGATGTCCCGGCTGATCGCCAGCCCCAGGCCGCTGCCGTGCGTCGACGAGTTTCGCACCGCGTCTCCGCGGAAGAACCGGTCGAAGACCCGGCTCTGCTCGGTCCGCGAGATCCCCGGTCCGTCGTCGGCGACGGCGATCTGCACCGCGCTCTCGCTGACGTCCACGGCCACGGCCACGGTGCCGCCGCGGACGTTGTACTTGATGGCGTTCGAGATGAGGTTGTCGATCACCTGACGCAGACGCCGCGGGTCGACGCGGGCGGAGCCGGGGCGCAGGCTCGAGGAATCGATGCGGATGCCGTGATCGACCGCCCGTGGTTGCTGAGACTCGATCGATGCCCGGACGACCGCGGCGATGTCCGTGTCGACGGGAACGAGGTCGAACTCCGCCCCGTGTCGCGAGGCGGCCGACATCGCGAGGATGTCGGCCACCAGCTCTCGCAGGCGGGTCGCGTTGCGTTCGGCGACCTCGAGACGCTCCCGGGTCTCTTCCATGATGGCGGGGTCGTCGAGGGCGAGTTCGAGATAGCCGATGATCGAGGTCAGCGGCGTCCGCAGCTCGTGCGAAACGCTCGCGACGAGGTCGTCGCGCGCGCGGAGCGCCTGCTCCTCCGCCGTCACGTCCCGCGAGACGACGATCGTGCCGGGGTCCGAGTCGGTCCCCGACGGAAGCCGACGGGCCGTGACGCTGAGCGCACGACGGTCCTCTCCCGGTGCACCGAACCAGACCAGCTCGCCCTCGAACAGCTCCCCGGCGCGGGCCCGGGCCAGCGGGGTGGCTTCGGCCGGAACCGGGGTGACGCCGTCCGCGGCGTAGGCCGCGATGGGCGCTCCGAGCACGTCGACCGTGGCCTGGAGTCGTGCGTGCGCTTCGTTCGTGACGGCAAGATCTCCCGAGGGGGTGACGCGGATGACGCCGAAGTCGACGGCATCCAGCACCTCGGTCACGAGGTCCTCCTGCCGTCGGGCACGCTCCGCCGAGCGGCGCAGCTCCGCGGACTGCTTCTCCAGCAGAGCGCGCTGGGCACGGGCGCGACGAGCTGTCGTGTGCGCGAGGGCCGACAGCGCCAGGACGGTGAAGGGCAGCACGAACGTCGACGACGTGAGCCGCTGTTCGACGTCGTTGACGAGTTGGACGGCGACGATCGCCGACACCCCGAGCAGCACCGCGACCACGCCGCCGACACCGAAGGTCGAGCCGATCCAGATCGCCGGGAACGCCCAGAGCAGCCCGACACCGGCGAGAGGGGCGCTTTCGCGGAGTACGGCGATCGCGAACATGTCGATGATCGGGACGAGCCCCAAGGCCCAGGCGGGCAGCACCCGCCAGGGTGCGACGACCGCGAAGATCGCTGCGCCGAAGATGACCGCGACACTGACGGTGAACAGCGAGGGGCTGCGCACCTGGCCGAGCAATGACGCCGAGACCACCAGCAGCAGGGTCGCCGCAAGCAGCAGCGCCTGATTCGACAGGATGCTGCGATGGATCCCGAGTCGCTCGGTGAGTGACAAGCCCGGCATGGCCCTGAACATAGCGTGAGCATAGGCCGAGCGCGCCCTGTTTCGGCGCGGCGTTTCACAAGGAGCGTCTCAGGCGCCTCGGCGTGCGATCGCCTCGCTCGTCCAGCGGGCGAACTGCTGCCAGGGATCCTTGATCCCGGCACGGAGCGCGTCGATGTGCGTCGCCAGCGCGTCGCTCAGCTGGAACCACTCCGTCCGCGCGAATCGCTCCGCGGCGAATTGGTCGTGTCGCCGGCGCTCCACGAGACGATCCCCGCGTTCGAACGCGAGCAGTCGGTCGTGCCAGAGGACCCGCAGGCGCCGGCGCGGCTGCGCCGTCGTCCCGATCTTGACCCGGTTTTCGTACCCCAGGTAGTAGACGACATCGATCCGCGGCGGGGGGAGTTCTCCGTCGACCACATCGCCGACGCGCCACTCGCAGACCGCGCAGGCCCACCCGCTCGGCCAACGGACGCCCAGTCGCGAGCCGCACAGCACGCACGGCGACGGCAGCAGGTCGGTGACACCGTCCTGCGCGTCGGCCCAGTCGGCCGCGACGGAGAAGTGCCAGTCGCACAGCTCGAGGGGTGCATCGGCGCCCACCGCTGACGCGCATCCGGGGGCGACGCAGACGGTGGATGCCATGACCACACCGTAGACGCCGCCCCCGACATCGCGACTCACTCCGGGACGGCGTCTTCCATCACCAGGAAGAGACCGGCGTAGGGGCCGAGCTCGAGGGCGAAGCTCTGCAACTCGTCCACTCGCCCGACCACGTCTCCGGTGGCCGCGTCGACCGCGGTGCTCTGCGGCGCCAACCACTCCGATCGCACGGTCCCCTCGATCGTCTCGCTCGAGAAGTTGAGGACGGTGAGCTGCAGGGGGGCGTCCTCGCGGCGGCGGTCTCCCCCATCGAGACGGTGCACCATCACGAGCATGCTCGGGTGCCCGACCTGAGGGATGTCGACCTGGGATGCCACGGCGATGGCGTTGTCCGTCCGGATCCGCAGCACATCGCGGAGGCCGGAGAGGAACGACGACGGGTCGTTCTGCTGCGCCGTCAACGAGCCGTACAAGGACCGGGCCCGGGGCATGCCGGAGGCGGAGCCGCCGGCATCCGGAGCCACGTCGAGAAGATCGTGGGCCCCTCGCTCGATCCAGCGGGTGTCACCGGAGGCGATCAGGTGACGCACGTCGTCGACGGGGAGGGTCAGCGACCCCGTCAGATCCCAGCCCGACAGTGCGAAGACCCCCGGCTGCCACGAGTTGTACTTCGCCAGGAGCAGATGGGCGTCGCGGATCGCGGGGGCGTCCGCGTCGGTGATCTCCCCCAGGGACGCCCGTCCCTGCGTCGCGGCGATGAGCGAGGCCGTCGTGCAGGCGATGCCGTTCTGCGTGAAGACGAGGTTGTAGTCCGCGTCGACGGTGAGCTTCTGGGTGAGTTCCGCGCGAACGGTCTCGGCGATCTCCGCGCCGGTGGCCTCCCCGTGGCGGAAGGGGTACACCGTGTCGTGGTGCGTGGTCGCCCAGTGCACCAGCTCGTAGGTGAGCTCGTCGTGGTTCTGCATCCCGTGCACCAGCTGCGCGGGTTCCACGCCGATCTCGAGCGAGGTCGTGAGCGCGAGCCGGAGGAACTCGGTGTTGGCCGTCGCGAGGGCGTGGTGGTACCCCGGACGCGTGACGAAGTCGTAGGACAGGTCGGCTCCGACGGCCGCCGTGTCGCGGATGTCCTCGATCGTGAGGTTGAGCTCCTGGAACGTGAAGCCTCCGACCTTGCGCACCATGCCCGCGATGATGTGGTTGGCCGCGTGAGACAGCGGGTGCCCCTCCGACCACGCCGGGAGCCCCTCCGCGCTCTTCTCCACCCCGAGGAACCCGTTGGCATCGAGGCGCAGGGCGCTCGTTCCCAGATCGCCGAGCGAGTGCAACGCGTCCCCGATGACGAGACGCATTCCGGCGAAGGTCGGATCGAGCCAGTTGATGGAGGGCTGCCCCTCCTTGAAATAGTGCAGGTAGACCCAGCGCCGCTCCAGGCCGTCGGTCCCCACGACCGGTGCCGTCGCGCTCCAGTTCGTCTCCTTCACTCCCGGCGTGTAGAAGATCACCCGCTGAAGCTCACCGATGATGTATCCCCGGGCACTGAGTTCGCGTTCCGTCTCGGCGTCCAGGTTCACCGAGTCTCGCCCCGCGGGCACCTCGGGCAGCAGGCCCCAGTCCTCGCGCGGGATCTCGACCATGTGGTAGATCCCGGGATAGTCCTTGTACGCCATCTCGGCGAGCCGGAAGTCCGCTCCCTTACCCGTATGGCCGGGGACGATGTCGTCGATGACGCTGCCGCCGTGCGCGTCCGCGACGTCGGCCACGCGACGGAAGGCGTTCTCGTCGCCGAAGTCCGGGTCGATCTGCGTGCTGATGCGGTCGAAGTGACCGTCGACACTCGGCGTCTCCTGCCAGCCGGTGATCCCCCCGGCGCGTTTGACGGGGCCCGTGTGGATGCCGTTGATCCCGACCCACTCGAACGCCTCCCACAGCGCCTCGTCGCCGAGAGCGTCCAAGAACGACTCGCCGGGGCGCGTGATCAGGGAGATCGGGTACGCGGTGAACCACACATCCGTCGACTCGATGGCGCGCCGCGCATCGGGACGCGCGTACGGATTGCGCCACATCGACGGTTGGCCCGACAACTGGCGGCTCAGCACGTCGGCATCCTTGAGCATCGACTGACGGACGAGCCACTCCACGTACGACGGGTTTCCGCCGTTCGCGTTGCGGGGGTCTGTCAAGAAGCGACGAAGAGTGCCGCCTCGGAATTGGTCGCGCGGCCGCAGGCGACGCGGTCTCGCGGGATACCGTTGCTCGTCGTAACTGATCTCGGCAGCGCTCTCGACCGTCTCGTCGGTCTCCGCGCGCTCCGCAGCGATCGTCTCGTCATCCATCACGGTGCGCTCGTCGGCATCGTCCACTCGCGACCTCCCTCACGTCATCATCGACGCTAGTCGGTCCGACCGACATCGGACGGAGGCATTGACCTCGACGGTCCGCGGCCCCCTCTGTCGAACGCCGTCACCGACCGGCAGCCGACGGAGACCGCAATATCGAGATCGCGACGGTCAGCGCCAGAGCGCACATCACGAGCACTGTCGCGACGAACGTCCCCCAGCCTGCGCGGACGAACACCACGCCCAGCAACCAGCCGAACACGCTCGATCCCGCGTAGTAGCCGAGGTAGTACAGAGACGAGGCCTGAGCCCGCGCGTCGGGAGCCGCCGCCACCGGGGTCCACCCGGATGCCACCGCGTGCGCGCCGAAGAACCCCGCCGTGAAAGCGAGGAGACCGACGAGCACGACGGGCAGAATCGGCACGAACATCAGCGCCGCCCCGCCGGCCATCACACCGATACTCGCGCCGAGGACGGGCAGCCGGCCGTGGCGCACCGCGAGAGCTCCCGCGCGGGGAGAGGACGCGGCCCCCGCGAGGTACGCCAGGAACAGCAACGTCACGACGGCGGGTGTCAGGAAGAACGGCGCCCCCGCCAGGTGGAATCCGAGGTAGTTGTACACCGCTACGAACGCCCCCATGAGGAGGAACCCCTGGGCGTACAACGCGAGCTGCACCGGCGAACGGAGGTTCGCCATGATCCTCCCCCGCACCGACGGTCCGCGCTCGCTCCGCGCGCGCCCCGGCACGAAACCGCGGGCCGCGGGCACGAGGGCGACGAACAGTGAGGCGGCGACAACGCACAGCAGGACGACGGATGCCACCCCCCAGCGCCATCCCGCGATCTCGCCGATCCACCCGGCGACGATCCTCCCCGTGAGTCCGCCGACGGTGGTGCCTGCGATGTACGAGCCCGCCGCAGCCGCCACATGACGCGGTGCGATCTCTTCGCTGAGATACGCGAGCGCGACTGCGGGAACGGCACCGAGCGCCGCGCCCTCGAGAAGTCGCAGCCCCAGCAGCACCACGATGTCGTGCGCCAAGGGCGTGCACGCCCCGAGGAGGGTCGCCGCGATCAGTCCCATCGCCATGACGGGGACCCGACCGATCCGGTCCGCCAGGAGCGACCACGGGATCACCGCCGTCGCCAGTCCGAGCGTCGACGCCGACACCGTCAAGGCGACGTTCGCCGGTCCCGAACCCAGGTCTTCGGCCACGGCCGGCAAGACGGCCTGTGTCGCGTAGAGCTGCGCGAAGGTCGCCACCCCGCCGAAGAACAGCCCGACGAGAAGCCGCCGATACTCGCGACTACCGGGCACATGGCCGGAGAAGTCACTCACGTCTTCGACTCTAGCTTCGTGTGACCACGACGAAGCGCCGGTGCGCTCTCCGTTTCCAGAGGCGCACCGGCGCTTCGGGAAAATCTACCCGTAAATGCGAAATGGCCACCCAGCTTTGGGTGGCCATTTCGTTAGAAGAAGTCCGGCGGTGTCCTACTCTCCCACAGGGTCCCCCCTG